>Ga0214921_10002072_pt1 | contig 33167 bp, 21 predicted proteins | sample LL1505_MetaG_FD_177992 | JGI IMG/M metagenome (GOLD analysis project Ga0214921, IMG submission 177992) | Freshwater microbial communities from Lake Lanier, Atlanta, Georgia, United States - LL-1505 | ecosystem: Environmental > Aquatic > Freshwater > Lake | place: USA: Georgia | collected... | reverse complement strand
AGTTTTTTATAATAAGCATTTAAGCTAGGTTTAATATTATTGCCTATTTCTAATATTCTTTCAGGACTATATAATGTACCAAATGTCCTTACCCCTAAATCAATACCACATTTTTTATAGCGCTTATCATTTATAAAATGTACTGTATCAATTGGAGCTAAAATATAGTACCTATTGTAGTTTTTTTGATATTGTAATATACAATTTTTATTAAATTTATTTATAATACTTTTTTCTGTATTCATATGTCCTAAAACACTAACAAAAAAGCCATTAATTTTATTACTAAAACTATTAGGTTCTATAACCATATTAAATCTATTTCTTTCCATTGTCAAATCCCTAATTTCAAATTCTTTTTTAGTCTTTAGAAATCTGGTAAATGATGATTTATACATTTCTAAACAATGTTTTACTGCATAATCCACGGTGTGTTTATTAAGTTTATTTTTAAGACTTATACATTTGAGTTTATTATTTAATTCACCTCTTAATGTTATAAAAGTTGGTAATGATTTATTTTCTTTTAGATATGTTTTTAAATATGTATTTGTAATATTATAAGTATCTGTAATATCTATATACCACTTTTGAATAATGTCTTTCTGCTTATTATTTGGATAAATAGGTATTTTAACAGTTTTTAGATAATTAACTTTATAATTAGTATCTTCAAAATTATGATTTATAATATTACTATTTTGTTTTTCCAAAATATTAAACCATGAATTTGTTTTAATAGTATTACTACTAACTAATAGACTAGGAAACCAAAAAGAAGGTTTTTTATCAGGCGGTTTTTTAGCCATTGTTATATTTAATATACTATAGTTAGATATCTTTATATTGAAAAAAAAAACAATAATTATAATATATATTATATTTAGTAATTATAATAAATACAATATAAAATAAGCGTAAAGTATAAAGAAATATCAAGTTTTAGTGCTACTAGTAACAACCCCAAACCCAACTTATAGAATGGAGTACATTCTATAAACCCTCGGTAAATATAAATATAATCCAAATTATCAATTATAGATTATGAAATATTTATTATCCACCCACAATCTCTATGGATAAATCCATAAAAATAGGCAGAAACTAAGAAATAAGTTTATAGTAAGTTTTAAATTATAAACGGGTTGCCCCTAATAATTTATAAATTATAAAGCACCGCGGATTTCCACATGTAAATTTCGGTAATTATTATGTGGACTAACTGCGGACTAATCAATACTTTAAAAACTTATTCCTTAAATTTACCTACACCAAATATGCATCCCATTTACATATCATGTTGATACATAGTATCATTATATTAAAACAATTATTTCATCTAGTCTAAACGCAAGAACTATATACATTATATATCACAAATGAATACATTCACGAATGCATGACTCAATGATTCAATGACTCAATGATTCAATGACTCAATGATTCAATGAATCAAATAGTAATGTGTGTTGACCAATTAGCTTCTTGTAGTATGACTTGCATTTTATTTTTATCATTAGAAAACTTTTCAGTCATTTTTCGAAGATTTGCAACATCCATAACAGTGACTATTTTGTCGATATTTTCGATATAACTATAACCTCTTTTACTAGTTTTAGTAATAGTTGCAGATTCAATACTAGTAATTAAATCCTTAATACGTTTTATACGTTTATTACAAGAATCGATACGTTCAATAATTTCAATAAGTTTATAATCTTTATCTTCATATCGAATAATTGTAGTATAGTTAGCATTAACAATAACATTTGAAATATGTTCATGTCTACGTTCTAGAATACCAAGTTCTTTAAATAATTCATTTGGATCTTCTGCAGACATTACCGGTTTAGACTCTTTATCAACTATTGTAGTTGCATTATTTGTAATTCTAGTAAGAATATCTTGAATTTTAGCACTTACTGCACTACGTTCAAGCAGAGCCTTTCCAATTGAAACTGACATATTATATTATAAACAGGCTGTTACTAACTTAGAATTAATTCTTTAAGTTAATTTAATTGCATATTTAGAGTATTATGTATTTTTAATTTTGTTATTCTAGAATAATTTAATATATCAATAAACAATGCAGTTAAATAATTATAATTATTTATAATATCAGTATTGATGTTAGTATTTATATATTGTGTTATATATGTTTCGATATGTGTGATTATTTGGTTGAGTATTTCTATATTGTTTTCTAGATATGTAATATTTTCTACTTCTGCATCTAAAATATTAAAGGAATCTAATTTGTTAGTATTATTATGGGTAGTAGTTTTTAAATACGTGTCTTTGAGGTTATAATATATTTTAGTGTGTGTATTTTTAATAATTTCATAATCTTTAATGGAACCTTCTATTAGCCATATAAACATTTTATGTTTGTTGGAAATGTTAGATTCTAATTGTTTGAATAATGTATATATTTTTCCTAATGTTTCTAATTGTTTTGAAAATTGATTGTTTTCGTTCTCTTCATTTTTGCAAATAGAACAGTTATCCGATGTTGGTATAATATTAGGTATCCAGAATAATGCATGAACTGGGCATTCAAAGTATTCTAGCAGATGTTGAATATTTATTTCAAAACATTTATTCCATATATTACGATGTTTAAAAAAATAGTATGCTAGAATACAACTTATTGATATATATGTAATAAAGATTACCAAACACAATAATATTACTATATCCATACAATATAATACTATACAATACTATACAATACTATACTATATAATATAATTGCTTTACTAGAATAATTAAGTATAAAAAGTAAAATCAAAATACGTAATATAAAAGATTAGTAATATCTAAATCTAGATGTTCTAGAATATAATATTACATTCTAAATTAAAACAATGTATGCGCCACGTTTAAGTAAGCGTTTGCTAGAAAAGCAAACTAATTCTGGTCCGAAGTCTGGTCCTAAATTCATTCCGGCATTACCATCTTTTCAAAATCCGAATGTTGGTAATACAGGTAATATAGGAAATGATGACGATGATGATGATGATGACCAACAACCATTCAAGTTTCCCAAGCTATTTGGGAATAATAACAATGATGATGTTTATACTACCCGAAATCACATTTATTTTAAAACGGATGTATCTAAAGAAAGCATTGATAAACTAGCAACGGAGATTGACAATATTAATAATAAGATGCGAAATATGGAAAAGAAATCGACATATGGTACATTTACACCTAACCCGGTTTATCTACATATTACTACTAATGGTGGCGACTTATTAGCTGGATTCTTTGGTTATGATAAGATTAAAAACTCAAAAGTCCCAATAAATACTGTTATTGAAGGTAGTGTGGCTAGTGCAGGAAGTCTTCTAAGTATGGCGGGTACCAAACGTTATATGACTGAAAATTCACACCTATTAATTCATCAACTCCGGACGGGGATAATTGGAACGTATGAAGAATTAGTGGATGAGAAGAATAATTGTAATCAGTTTATGTCGCGTCTAGTTAATTTGTATCATCAAAATTGTGGTGGTAAATTGAGTAAAACTAAGATTCGAGAAATATTGAAGCGGGATGTGTTTTGGGATGCAAATACAGCAATTACAAATGGATTGGTGGATGATATATGGACAGGTAATGATTCTTGAATTGAGTCTAGATGACTCTGGCTGATTCTAATTGATTCTAGTTTTTATTTTTTCTAATATTTTATATATTACGTCATTATTTAAACAAATCACATCACCCCATAATTTAATAGAGTTCGTATTTATAACATCTGCAGTTTGTTTTAACCAATTACAAATAAATTCAAATAACTTAATTATATTTTCCCGCCCTAGAATATTACAAGCATTGGCTTTCTTTTTAACTATATCGGTTTCATAATCTAGAATATCATCACTAATTTGAAATGCATACCCTAGAATATATCCCCAAATTGCAACTATATTAAAAAACTTATCTGGATTTGCATCATATGTTATACTTTTATTATTATGGTTATCGATATGGTTATCGATATGGTTATCGATATGGTTATCGATATGGTTATTGTTATTATCTGCTAGAATACTTGTGGTCTCACTATCATCAATAATAGTTTCATTACCTGAATACGTGATTCTAGAATACCATAAATTTAGCAGGTGTCCGATACTAGTTGATAAAGCAAATAATGTACCAGTTTTTTTAATGTTTAACATTATATTGTGATATAATAAGTCTTCTTGATTATTATCCATTTGTATATCAATGTTATCAACAAAAGTAAATATCAAATCACATATTAGATTATATAATTCTATATTAATTTCCGGCATTGTATTTTTTGTACTGTCAATATTATATTCAAGATTGCTTGTAATCTTATAATATTCCATATCTATATATTGTCCATCAACTAGATTATCTAGATTAAATTTAAATAAATATAGAATATCTCGTGTATATTTTATATCTAATTCAAAGTCTATATTATTTTCACCAACACCAACATCAACATCAACATCAACATCAACACTAGATTTATTGTTTATCAATAAATCATTTAATATTGTATGTGATTTATTCAATATATAATAAATGAAAAAATTAGTATATTCAATCCCATATTTAATATGAAATGCAGGTTTATCTCTCCGCATATCATCATTATCTAATTCTGGTAAATCATCAATAACTAAACTGATACAATGTATTAACTCAATAGTACAACATAATGTTAATATAATTTGGTGTTCATTATGTGGTGTATTAATCAATTTGTTGTTAAAATTGATGAAAGATAAGAATAAAATTGGTCTAATTTTCTTTCCATCAGTAAATAAATAGTTAATTTGTTCGTGTAATTCTAGAGGAAAGTAATTTATATATTCCCTTTCAATAAAATTAACTATAGTACTATGATATTGATTATAATGTTCCATATACAAATAAATAATATATCTAAATAAATTCTAGTAAATAATTTTAGAAAACATACTATAATTAGTAAAAATGTTTAAACATTATAAATTATTAAAATTTGTGTTAATTTTAGTAATAATAATTACACTTATATCTAGATTATTATTATCATATCAATATAATCTGGAAGGTTTTGATACTGAAAACAAAGTTATTGATGAAGATAAAAAAGAAGAAGAACGTATAAAAAATCTAACAAAAAAAGAGTGTGAATTAGTAATTGCTAGATACAATGAAGATATTTCTTGGTCGAAACCATATGCGCATTTGAGGACAGTTTATAATAAAGGAAAAGAAGATTTAGATGCAGAGTATGAACCAATAGTTAAATTACCAAATGTTGGAACAGAAATACATACTATTTTAGAACATATAATACGTAATTACGATAATTTATCAAATAATACAGTATTCTTTCAAGGTAAAATTGCGGATAGAGTTTGTCAAGATACTATTCCATTATATAAATTCTTTCATTCTAGAGATGATGATTTAGTAGGATGTAAATCAAAAATTAACGAAAGTTATGATTGGCATCATCCTGAATTTTATTTAGAAAGAAAAGTAGAACCTTGCGATTATAATATAGGTGATTTTTTCAAAAATGTTTTGAATATAGAATATAAACCGAATATGGATGCAATATATCAGTCTCAAATAGCAGTTGGTAAAAAACGAATATTGAAACATCCTAAACAATATTACATTGATATACTTTATAATAAAACTAATATCGCAAAAGCGACTTTTCCGGAAGAAGGGCATTTTATGGAACGTGCGTGGGTTGCAATATTTTCATAATCTATTTTTGTAGTTTTGTAGTAAAATAAATTAGTGCGTTATTTATTGCTTCATCCATATTAAAATATTTATAATTTGCTAATCGACCTATAAAATGTACACCTGTTATGCTATCTGCCATCACTCTATATTTTTCATACAAATCTAAATTTTTAGCATTTGGTACTGGATAATATGGTTCACCTATATCAGTAGTATATTCTCGAACAATAGTTGTATGAGGTGAATTTTGATTCAAAAAATGCTTATATTCTACTATACGTGTATAATCTACATCCATTTCTGGATAATTTACTACTGATACTGGTTGATAATAATTTATATTTTTTAAACGTTCTATAACAAAATTTATTGATCTATATTCTAATTTTTCATAAGTATTTGAAAAATATGCATCTATTGGACCAGTATATATTATTTCATTCCATATATAACCATCTTTTGATTTATTTACACTAACATTACTATTATTCTGAACCCATGAAAAAAAATCAATATTTAACATAACAGTTATATTAGGATGATTAAGAATATTGCCTATAAAATCAGTGTATCCACGTTCGGGTAATGCCTGATATTTATCATTAAAATATCTATCATCGAAATTATTACGAACAGGTATTCTAGCTAATACAGATGGTGCTAATTCTTCTGGCGATTTATTCCATTGTTTTATAGTATATGGTTTAAACATTTTATCATATAACATACAACCAACACGAGATTTACCCATTTGTTCTGAATTGATAATATTATCATATTTTATTTGATTTTTATCTAACCAATTATTCATTTTTATCTCATTTTTTAAATTTTCATTACAAAGCATATTAACAGTATTAATATTAACTGGTACAGGTACGTACTTCTTATCAACATATGATAATACTTTATGATCCCATCTAACCCATTTTGAAAACTTATTAACATAATCCCAAACATTTTCATAATTTGTATGAAATATATGAGCACCATACTTATTCATTAAAATATTATTTTCATCTATAAAATCATAACAATTTCCACCAATATGATCTCTTTTATCTATTACTAACACTTTTTTATTCATTGACGAAGCAATACGTTCTGCTAACACGGCACCTGACAATCCAGAACCCACTATTAAATAATCGTAATATTTACAATTATCATTAACTCTATTCGTTTCTTCTTGCAAATTATTAATACTCATACTACTACCTATTATAAGATAATTAAATATAAGATAATTAAAATAAGATAATTAAAATAAGATAATTAAAATAAGATAATTAAATATAACATAATTAAATATTATTATATACTAGTATAATAGAATATTACACCTAACACATAGATAATAATACTATGGCTAATACTGTGGCTAAAGAAAATAACTTAACTGATAACAATATAACTGATGAAAATGATAATAATCAAAGTGATAATCAGTCAGAGAAACCCGATACATTAGGTAATGCAATTGCATCTAGTCAAGAGGATGATGAACCCCAAACCAAAAATGTTGCCCTAACTGGTAAAGATGCTGAAAATATGATAAAAAAACAAAATGTACCACTTAATAACTCCAATCCTGCAAAAAAAAATACCAAAAAAAATAATAATCCTACAATCCAGAATGTAAAACGCAACAATACAAATCAAAACCTAACACAAAAACAACCAGAAAACGCAACAGCATCAGGTACTACGAATGCAAATACAAATGCCAATACAACTGAAGAAACTGCCAATACAAACCTAGAAGGTAATGCATATGCAAATACTCCAACATCTAAAGATACTATGGTTAGTCTAAATAAATTAACTATGAATTTACTAAATCATCAAATTGTATTGAAACTATTTCATTTCCAAACTGAATTATATGGTGCACATAAAGCCAGTGATGGTTATTTAGAAAAATATGCACAGACGATGGATAAATTTCTAGAAATTGCACAAGGCATTTATGGTAAAATTACTTTAAAAAAATATACTCTCACTGGTTCTTCCCATAGTGATAGTAATATTATAAAGCATCTAGATGGTATGATTACCTTACTACGTGAAAAAATAGATGATGTTCTTGCCGATTATACTGATTTAATCAATGTTCGCGACGAATTAGTAGGTGATGCCGAACAACTGAAATATCTACTAACATTTAAGTAAAATGCATCATCCAGAATAAAAGAATAAAAAGAATATAAAAATTAATTTTATTTATATATAAGATACCACTTATATTAAATATCATATAGAATATCTTAAAATGGGTCTTGATATAGTATGTGTTGATAATTCATTTAGTTCTAGTTATGGATATTGGAATACTATAAGAGAAACTATTATTAAGGCTACTTTTGACTATATTGTTGATAAATTTCAAAAAGATGAAGAACTATATAAAAATATTACTAATGAGGATGATGATGAAAATTATATAGGTGAAGGCTCTAATTATTTTATACACAAAACAAATATTAATAAAATAATTAATATTATATCAAAACCTAGTGTAATTACAAATGTGTTTGATAATGGACATAATTTAGTTCCTAAATTTTTAAATTTAATTACAAATATATCTTATATTGATTCATTAATCTATTTCGATATTGGTGGTTTATATGCTTTATGTAATAAAAGTGATTGTGAAGGAGTTTATAGTGTAGGTAATTCATATGATATTATCTTATTATTTGATTTAATTGAACCATTCCTTAATCTCTAAACGATTATAAATTTAGAGTATAGGTAAATTATCATAAAAAGTATAGATTACCGTCCTACCGGTAGGACAAAAAAATCGTTTAGAGATTAAAAACTATGAAAATATTTATGAGTGTATTTATATTGCTGAAGGCAGATTTTCTAATAGATTATATGATGTTTTCAAAGAGAGTATTGAAAGAAAACAAAAAGTAATTATTTGTTAGTAATTTACTAGTTATTGAACATGTTAGGCATATCGGAATGTAAAGAATATTTCACAGGACTTTTTTTTATAAGATCTATAATATTTTTGATATTATAATATAGAATGTGTAGTTCATTTTTAGTAAATTTTTTATTTTGATAATAATCATATGAATTTGCAAAGTGTTTAATATATTCTTCAATAATGTGCAAATTTATAATTTTTTTTAAATAAATTATATGCAACAGTGAATAAGTAATATTTATATCTGATGTATATTTTTGCACATCAATATCAACATAGGTCATATTTATCATTATATTTTTATGTATATCTGCACTTTTGTAATTATACATGCAAATTTCATTATTAGTTAAATCTAAATCAATACAAATATTAACTGGATTTTCCAATACAATTATTTTTTTTGTAATTTTATATCTTTCTGCATATTCTTCTATTCTTTTTTGATAATTCCTTTTTGTTTTTTCTGACATATTAAAGCTATTAATCTCACATTCCTTATTGTAAATTTCCAATATATTGTCATATTCAACTAAATTATCAACATATTTATAAGTATAAATAGTATAGTAAACTTTAGAAATTGAACTAACTGAAATAATTTCAGGCATTTTCTTTAAAAGTTCTGTAATTTTTTGATTAGTATTATTATAAATATCATTTTGTTGTTTATTAATTACTTCAAAATCATATACAAGTTTATCTTCATTTTCTTTTTTTATTTCTTGAATATCATATTTTAGCTCTATTTCAAATTCTTCATCAAATGTTCCATATCCATCAAATACATATTCTTTTATAGGAATAGGTTCCATTGCATCAATAATTTTTTTTATATCTTCAATGCTAACCATATCTAGTTTTAGTAGAATAAGATACCATTACAATTTTACAACTAAAATATCAATTTTATTTAATAATGATACATAAAATTCTAAAAAAGTAATAAGGAAGATATAAGGAATATAATAAGTGATATATATATATAATTATAAAAAAAAATTATTAATATAAATATATTGTATTTTATTAAGGTGATACATATATTTATATTTATAAAAATATTTGTTGGAATGTTAAATTTTAGTAATAAAATGTTTTGGGCATCTGTATTAACAGAATCATATATTGCAATGGTTTTGTTTTCAATATTTATAACATTAATATTTATATATTTAATCTTTCCGTTGGAAGAACATAATTATATTGAAAACTTTATTAAAAGTTTAGAATTATATTTAGACAAAAAATCATTGGAAATTATAGTGAATAATTCTATATATTTAGACTTAGTTAAATATATAGAAGAAAAAAAAGTAGAAAAAGATATAGAAAATAAATCTACAATGGATATAGTATATAGGAATCAAATATTAATTTCTATATTTTATATAATAGGATTTTTAGTAATATTAAATATAATATTATATTATGGTTTAGGTGTTAATATTTTAGCATTAAATTGGAAACAATATGGTATTATAGCACTAATTACTACTTGCTTAATATTATTATATGAATTACTTTTTATTTATATGTGTTTAGGAAAATATGTTATACTAAGAATTAATAAAATATTAAAAATATTAATAGGTTTATCACCATATTAATATTTAAACGATTTTATTTTCCTACCAGTAGGATGGTAATCTATATTTTTCATTATAATTTACCTGAAAAGGTAAGCTCTACTTGCCTTTAGAAATTAATAATTATAAATATAAAAAAATAAATATGTTAATAATGTAATTGATTTATACATATTTTATCAACTGAAATAACCTCTTTATTTTTTGAATGTGCTTGATAAATCTATTGGTATTAGAGCTTTTTTTAATTCTTCAGTAGTATTCATATTAAGTATATTATATTTTTTATATAATATATTTAATATTTCTAACATATAAGTATATTCATTGTTTTTAATAGTCATATACAATGTATAAATAAAAATGAATTCATATAATGATATTAATAATATAGATAATCCGCTTGTATAAAAAATAAATTTCCAATTTATTTTCATATTTAGTTTATATTTTATTACTAGTATAAAAATAATAAAGATAGCAGAAAGTGATAATAATAGTAATGTACATATTACTATTGTAATTTTATTATTATAGTCTATATTTTCGTTTTCTGTACTTGATATTTTATATAGTTTATTTTGTTTGTATAGAACACTAAATATATAATAAAAAAATATACGTAAAGTTGAATTTTGGTTGTTTATATTTAAATAAATATTATCATAGATAACTTTTGTAATTAATGGTACTAAATATAAATAAAATATTAAACATTCAACCATAAATATAAATAAAATATGTATTATAACTGATAAAATTGACATATAGATATTATCCATTTTTTAATATTATAGACTAATTAGGAATTATTTATATTTATTTAGATAATAAAAAATAAGTATAATTAATACTATTAAACAAAACTATAAAATAATTATGTAAATTTTAAGAAGTTTATTGGTATCCTTTTTACTGCCGTTCTCCAAAAGGATAGAAACTCGCTAGCCAACCAAAAATAAATTAAGACAGATAGGTGTGGTTAGAGAAGCTAACCACTCAACCTTCTAAAGGTGTTATCCTTTGCCTATCAGTCGGTTAAAGGATAAAAAGTTTGTTAATTATTTATACATCAAATCAAATACTAGGATTCACTTTTAATCCTTGTTCTTCCAGGGAATTTGCAAATTGTTTTCTAGCCAATTCATCACCCATAAAAATATAATCTGGTGTTTTAAAACTCACTTTTCCTGCATTAATATCTTCTGCCTGTTTACCGCAACATTTATTATCTGTAGAACCCATATCGCAATTATAACAATCTGGTTCTAGCTTACCATATTTAGTAAAACCAATTGGAATAACACCCATCGGCATTTCACATTTTCCCGTCATCTTATTACATTTTCCAAACTCATTAGGATAATTCTTATTTGCCTGATAAAATGGACAATCAGTATTTATTTGGCACGGGGCGTCCCAAATACCTACTTGTCCGACTTCAGGATGATATGATTTACAAAATATTGGATTATCATTATATTCAACTAATTCCTTACTAACACCATTTACTAGGCCATAACATCGATGATTTTTGTATTGTTGATCTCTAGCAACATTCATAATCCGTTGTTCTACAAAGGCACTTTGACTACTTTCATCAAATAATGTTGGATCCATATCGCTTCTTTCCATAACATCTATAAATTTAGTTGAAGGAGATTGAAAAAGTTTGCCATCACCACTCGACATTACATCAAAACTGGCACTATCACTAACTTGGTCTTTATAGATATCTAGCATTTCTTTCTTATCAAGGCTTTTGTCTCTTTTTTCATCTATCAATGAAATTATATCTTTTGCACCCTGTTCATTTGGATTATCTGTTGTTTTACGGTTTTCATGGAATTCTATTGTTCTAGGAACTGGGGTTCCAATTAATTCTACTTTATTTATTCGGACTGTATATTCTTTGTCATTACCACCCAGAATTAAATCAACATCGAAATAAATAACAAACTGTTGAAATTTAAATTCCCTGCCAATTGTAATAGTAAATACATAATTGGAGATATTCATATTACTTGTAGTTGTAGGTGCGGGTAGTGTATCATTACTGATTAGATTACTATTGATTATTTTGAAGAATTGATATTGGTGATATGGGACATAGTATCCATTCTGGATGACTAATTTATTTATAAGTGATATTAATTCTAATTTTAATCTGTAAAAGAGTTCTAAATCGGTAGTGTTTATAGCACCAGTATTAAGTTCAATAAGCTTTTCGCTTTCTAGAATACGGCTTTTCTTTGTTATAGATGCAGGATCATAGGTGAATGTTATCATCTTATCATTATTAGTTTTCCCTTGATATTTATCTCTAATCTGTTTTAAAAGATTATACATTTGGGAATAATCTAATTCATCGGTGTTGGAAAAATTCTTTAAGACACGTACTTGTCTTAATACATCAGTATCTATTCCTTGTAATTGGATATCAGTTAGTTGATTTGCAGGAATGGGTACTTGATATTTAATATTTACTGGTGCTAAATTTGAAGTATTACTAGTGTATAGGGAACTGTCTTTAACGGCAATGAATGGTTCTTGTAATTCTGATGTTTTATTCTGGCGGATGGTAAAATATAGTATTGCTAGAATAAAAGTTGCTAGAATTAAGAGTGCAATAATACCCCACATTCTAGATGATTATATTATTATTATGTTATACATTTTATTGGTGGAATTAGCTATTTGTAATTTGTCGATTAAATATTTATATTTAGTTTGCACGTTTTAACATAAATATAAAAACATATAAATTATAAATTATATAAAATTTATAAAATTGAAAATAAATATATCATTCTAGAATAATTATTTTAACCTACAAGGAATATGACAGATATTATAGAAACAAATTCTACATCTTCTATAACATCTGTTGAGCAAACTAAGAAAGAAAAGAAAACACCACAATATATGCTTAATTGTGCTAAGCGATATAGAGAACGACATCCGGAAAAGATTAAGGAATATCGGGAAAAATATAAAAATGAGAAAACCAATAAGCTTACTACAATTGAATTAGAACTTGGCAAAATGAAAAAACACGAGATTATTGCCAAATATAAAGAATTAGAGCAAAAACATAATGAATTATTAACCAATATTAAAGGTGTTAATACCAATATTTCGAATATTGATACAAAATGAATTATTAGTTTTTATTTTTCCTATTTTTATAATATATGTTTTTATTATTGTTAAAAATATATATTTTAATAATATAAAAGAATAATTACTACTTTGTTTAGTAATCATAATTAAATAAATTTAAAAATGGCAGGGATTTCGACACATAAATTTGCATCTGCTTTACAGTCTCAAGGTATTATTTACTATACTAAAAAAACTACTACATCTACTATTCTAGATATTGGTATGTTTAAGCGAATGGCATGTGCTATGAAAGAACCTAATAATAAGTTGGTTAATAATGCGGATACATTAGTTATATTTACTGGTACTACCAAAAATATAAATAAATATTTAGTAATGATTGATTTTGATAAATTAGATAATCCAGTAAATAAGGATTTTTATGAATACTTTACAAAATACTTAGATGAACATCAAATTGATACTTACTTTGAAAAAACTATGCGGGATGGTTATCATTATTTTTTTATTACAGATACATTATTTTCTTCCACTACAAAACTAGAATTAAACAATATGAATTATGATATTGATATTCGTGGATATGGTGGAAAATCACTTTCATATGGTACTAAATATGATAAATTAAAAGTTATACCTGGTAATAGTAATGCATGTAAAAATTTCACTTTTGCACAACTACCCAATGAACTTATTGAAATGTTAAAATTAACTAAATATAATGAAGAACGAAGTAAGCAACGAGATAAAGATTTTAGTAATCCACGTAAAAATATTATTTCCACTACAATAAATAATAGCTCCCAGAATGATGAATATAATAAAATACAAAAACTAACTACTATTAATACTATTAATACTATCAATATTACTACTACTAATCTAGATACTAATTTTAAAAAAACACAATACATTTTACAATCATTATCTAGTGTCAATATAAAGTATTATTCTAGCTATGAAGAATGGCGTAATATTGGTTTTGCTTTAGGTACTATGGCAAATGAAGAACCGAATATGGAAGTCGATTTTTTACAATTATATCTTTCGTTTTCTGCCCAGTATAAATATTGGAATCTAGAATGCTATCAAATGGCCTATAACATATTCTATAGCAGTAATAACACAATTACAATTGGAACATTAATTTATAAATTAAAACAACATCAGGATTTATATAGTAAATATAAAGAATTATCTACTATTAGTCATTTTGATTATATGGTAGAATATGCCACGCATGGTGCATTTGCCAAATATTATCATTCACAAGTCCCTGATAAGTATATATATGACGAAACAACTAATAAATGGTATATATTGCTAGATACTAATATATGGGAACCACTAAGAGAATATAGTAGAAAAATACGTATTGACATTAAAAATGTTATTTTACCTATTGTAATGAACAAATTAAATAATGAACTAAATACTACTAAAGATTGCAAATTAATTAAGAATTATAATAAAATCATAAATAAATTGGATACTGAAGATTTTATGAAAAACACTTATAATGCACTAAAGGACTGTTATCTAAAAACTAATATTAAATTTGATACAGCAATTAATTTATTTGCTTTCAAAAATGGAATATGTTTCGATTTTTCTAATAATACCAAAACCATTAGAAATATATTACCTACTGATTATATTAGTATTACTACTGGTTATGATTATATTGAACCATCTAATAATGATATTGAATATGTAAATAAATTTATTTATAGTTTATTTGAAAATACTACTGAGGTTGAATTTATAACTAAATCAATTTCTAATGTTTTATATGGAAGGAATAAATATCAGAAATGCTTCTTTTTCTTAGGTATAGGAGCTAATGGAAAGACTGTATTACTTACCTTAATGGAAAATACATTTGGAAATTATTCTATTAAAGCATCTTCTACTTTATTTACTAAGCCTGAAAAAGACGCTTTAATATCTCCTGAAATTGTACAATGCAAAGGTAAGCGATTATTACATATTAGCGAACCTAATCCTAATGAAAAAATACAACAATCAAGATATAAATCTACTACTGGCAATGAAAAAATATCAGCCCGTAGTTTATTTTCTAATGAAATCGAGACTTATACTCCTAACTTTACTCCTTTTATAAGTTGTAATCAAGTACCATTATTTGAACTTATTGATGATGCAATTAAACGTAGAAGTATCCTTATATATTTCAAATACCGATTTATAGCTAATCCAGAATTCACTAATGATAAGACTATTGATAATGATTTACAAGACAAGCTAAGTACTGAAAATATGTTATGTGCTTTTGCTCGTATTCTATATAATAATTATACTCATAATTATGATCCTGCTAAGTACTTACCACCTTCTTCTAAATATATTCTAAATGAATTTATAAGTGCTAATGACCAATTATATGACTTCTTAAACTCTGATAATATCATAGCAGACCGCAATAATAACAACATTAGAATTTCTATATCAGTATTATATGATATCTATAAGGACTATCATGATAAGATGTATCATAATGACCCGAGTTGTAAAGCTATGGGATTACGGAAATTCACAGAAGCTATAGTTAATAAAGGCTTTAGAAAAATAAGAGTTAATAACACATTTATAATAGGTATTAAAAATAATATTAAATTACCGAATAGTAATAATAATAAAGATATTGATAATAACCAAGATAATCCTGATACTTTTGAAATCGATATGGATTGATTAGAATAATCTTATAATTATTATTTTATTTCTTTTTAATTTAGTATCTATTATTAGTATATTTCAGTATATTTTAGTATATTTTAGTATTGTAAATAGTTATAAAAGTATTGTAATTCAGTATTTAGAAAGACATAATAATATATCAAAATGCAATTGCAAAGTGTATTTAATTCTAAAAGAGGTGAAATCGTGCAATTAGTTGCAATTCAGTGCAATTCAAATTTGAATTGCAAAGTGAGAAAAGCAATAAAAAGAGTGTAATCGTGCAATTGGATGTATTTTTAGAAGTCGTTGAAGGTTTTGAAAAGATAAAAATTCCTATGGTACCTTTCAAAATGAATTGCATTTGCACTTTTACTATATTTTACCATTGATAAATATATACTTTGCATTGAAAAGCATTTGCAACTGAATTGCATTGATTTGCAAGAAATAACGAAAAATATTGACTAAAAATCCAGATAAATAATCACAAAAAACAAAATTGAGTTGAAGATCTTGTAGTTTGTATATAAATGTGAAAATGTCTAAAAACATCAAAAAACAATGTGAAAATCCCTAAAAAACCTAAAAAAAATATGAAAACCCGGATTTTTGATGTTAAAAAATATGAAAATGAAGATTTTTGTTATAAAAAAATGTGAAAAATGAAGTTTTTTGTCTTTTTCAATGTGGATGTTTAATTCTAGAAAATCTAGAAAATATAAAATAAAAATAAAAATTTCCAATTGCTAGAATGAAAATTAATAAAATCAATGAAATTAATACTCTAGCCTTCATCAACACCAATAAAATCATAATCCATATCACCATCTTCTAAGTCTTCCATACCTACAACTTGTGGGAATTCATTTTCTAATTCGTATTTATCCATTCCATATTCATTATTACCACGTTCACCATCTTCGCGTTCTTCTTCATCATCGCGATCTTCATCACCTTCACCGGCTTCTTCTTCACCGATATATTCATCATTTTCTTCGTCTAGGAATTCATCGCCTTGTTCTTGGCGAATATATTGATAAATATTACCATAATTAACTTTCTTCATTCGCATTTTCATCATAGTCAATTGATATATATCTTCGTGTGTTTCCATATTAAGCCATTCGAATGTTCGCAGTGTATTTTCAATATCTTTTTGTTTATCCTTGGTGACAATTAAATTAACATAATCATTAGTTAGTTCATCATATGTATTCTGGGTATCATAAACCTTATCTAAATAAGTAATAATAAATTCACCAACAACTTTCAAATTAGTATTATTCTTAAATTCGAAACTCTCAATTAGGTCAATAGGTTGTCCGTCTTCATCCAAAGGTGCATCGTCATCGGCTAATGCAATATCCATTTCAGCCTGATAATCAGCAAGGGCTGGATCTTTATCTACTGGTTGCTTAAATTTAAAATCTATTATATCAGTTTTATTTTTCCCTATTTTATTGTTATCCACGACATCAAAAAGATTTGCTAATGATATAACTAATAGATAATGTAGAATACTAGAAACCATTTCTGGAAACAATATTTTAAACTTATTCTTACTCTTAAATAATTGCGCAAAATCATAGATTTCACGGGTAGATTTATCTAGCAATTTAAATAATTTAATATTTTCTCCAAATTGTAAGAAATCGCGGAATTGAGGTCGGATTTTATCCCGATTAAGAGGGTTTGCTAATTTCTGATTTTTAATTTGGTTAATTGCATCATTTAAATATTTAAGATTATTTTGAATACTTTCCTCTTTTTTATTATATCGGAATATATCACCTTTAGTTTCATTATCCTCATTATATTTTTTATATTCTTCATACTGTTGTTTATAATAGCCTAAATTTGACATAATACTACTATATTTATTAATAAGCTTATCAGTAGTTGTTATTTTCTGTACTAAATGATTTATTTCCGTTTCAATCTGTGCATTAAGCATTGATAAATGATGATGGATATTAAATTGTTCTGCAGTTTTGCGGTTTTTATTAGCAGTTTGACTATCCCGGGTTGTAGCATTATGAAAATTGAATATATGTGGGAATGATTCAACCATAGTTTTCATATAGTCTTCTAGAAAATGCATTGTATCAAATTTAGGAATATGTGATACTAAATCAGTTATTGTCTTCATTTCTAATTTGTAAATATGATGTTGTATCTGTTGGTCTGTTTGCATTTCCTTTTGTAATTCTAGTTCAGTAGTATATGTCTTAGTATCAATTTGATTAGTAGAAGTAATAGCATCTTCAATCCGTTTATAATCTTGTTGGGAATATGATTTCTGTGCAATATCTGCTTTATTTTCATTTGATAAAATACAACGACCATATTTATCAAAAATATGTAGCTTACCTCTATTAAATCCAGTTTCAATAAATTTCAAATAAATATCGCGAATTTCATCCTGAGTAGCTTCTAGATTAAAACCAAAAGTAGTTTGTGATGGCTTATATAAGGGTTCATAAAGTATATTAGGCAAACTAATCCGTTTAATATCATATAGCTTAGTAAGTAATTCAGTACTATCATTTAATTGTTTTAGATTCTTATTGATATTGCTATTCTGGCTAGTGAAATATTTTAGATAATTGTAATTTTCACCAGTAATATGAGTTTCAGGACAACAAGATGTTGCATTACCCCGAATATTCAAAAATACTTTATCAGAATTATCAATAATACGATTAATATCATTAATAATATTTAATGCGTAGAAAGTACAATTTTCATTACCTACCTCAATCATACGATGCCAATTTTTAGCGCTTACTTCCCGTAGATTAGCATCATTTAGGATTTTTTCAGGTGTCCATTTAATTTGAATATGTTCTAGACGGGGGATGAATGTTTTCCAATAATTAGTCTTATAATTCTGGAATTCATACATATAATCAATCTCTTCTGCAATATTATTAACGGCATTATATAATCGGGCTTTAACAAAATTGTCTTCTTCTACTTGCTTTCGAACACGATCCATAAACATAGATGGTTTCATATTGGCTAATGCCATGTAATCTGGTAGAATTGACATTTGACCAAGTAAGCAAATAATAAAATTTGTACCTGCATTTTCACCCATATCACTAATTAATGGATATCCAATAATATTAGTATTGCAATCTTTATTACGGAGTTCATAAGGTGTTTTGGTAGTTTGCAAAATGATTAGGAAACGGGCACCTATATCACAACAAAGGTAGATTAGGTAAAGTTGTTCCATTTGTTTCCGTAGCATTGCAACATTTCCAGTACCATACTTTATAATTAGTGCTTGGAGAATATCATTTTTGCGAGTGAAAGTGAAACTCTTTAGGAAATTGAGCATTTCTACCTCATCTAGAATAGATAAGACATCTAATCCACAAATACGTTTCAGAAGCCGGAATATATTAATCTTCTGTTGTAGATTTTCACCACTACCGTTAGGAGCATCTGGTGCATCTGGATCGCCTTCCACTGCTTTCTGAATTAGACTATCAATATATTGTTTTTGCTTTTCGATTAATGGTGTATTTTCTGCAAGTTCACGAGTTTTATTACGAAAACCATCTTCACCTTTTGCGAAATCATCTAAATCTAATACATCAGTATTACCAACAAATTCATCACACGCACGACAATAATAACCACCATTTACTTCTTCTGTATATATAGTAATAATCTTATCATAATCAATTGGTAAATCATTCTCTATATAAGAAACCCCTAAGCGAATATGATTACATAATAGCTTTTGATTACAAATATTACAATAAGTAAAATTATTATCATTACTAGTTCGGTCAAATACATTATAATCGTGATCGAATTGGGTTTCTACATTAAGGAAATTACGGAATATAGACCGTGCAAATTGATATCGATCATCACTATATCCACCAATTTTAAAGAAATAGTCAGTTATACCGAAATGGACACATTCTTTATTACGTACAATAGTTTTTTTAATATATTCTTCTAATTTGGCTTCTTCTTCTTCCTTGTGTTTCCAATAATGTTTCATACTATTTAATTTATTAAGTAATACAGTGCGATCATCACTAATTTCCTTATTAATAGTAGCAATTAAAACAGGAATGTGTTTGATGTAATCGATTTGTTTCTGGAGATCAGCAATAGTTTTTTCCATATCTAATTTTTGTTTAGTAGCATCAAAGATATCATTTACTTCGCATTTAATATTTTCCATATCAAAAGCGCATTTATTTGCATCTTCTAGTTTCATTTCTGGATTTGCAGTACATTTATTCTTCTTATCCTGAATAAGTTTATATAGTAGCGCAATATCTTCCTTAATCCACATATCAACATTCGCTATAATTTCCCGTTTATACAATTGCTTACTACCTTCTACATCTACCAATGCATAATCACCAGCCATAATCACATTACCCTCACTATCTACCGCAACTTTACCATTATCCTGTTCCAATCTAGCCAGATTTGGATATTTTATAATATTAGGGGTTGTACTAGTAGTTTTATTACCACATTCGCCAGTACTGGAACTAGCACCAGTAATACCGCCAGTATTTGCGACTAATTGGTTTGTTTCAGCCATTGCGTGTTTGTCTTTGATTATGGATAGTTCAGTTTCTAGATTTTCGATTTTGTATAGCGATTCATAATTTTTTAAATAATTAATAAATAAAGTTTTGAAGAAATATCGGCCGTTATCAAAACTGTTCATAAACCATCTAAGACGGATGTCGTCAGCATCTACACTAATACCTTTATTTTCATAAGTTTCGAAATAAAATTTACTAATGTCTTCTAGAATAGTATCTGGAATATATTTGAATTTCTTATCATCCTTTGTGAGTTGTAATGATTTGCTAGAATGTTTTGCATTATGTTCCAGTTTATCCATTTTTTCCTTATGATGGTTATATCTTTCGGATAATTCTTCATTAAACTTAATATATATATCACGTAGTTGCTGATTTTTCTCTATCATTTTATCGTGTATATCTAGAGTAAGTGAATTAGTGTCATAATCGAATTTATTCAATACATCATAAATATATTCTATAGTATTATTGGTTTTCTTATTAAGATATAGTTTAATAATATCATCAATGGATGGTATAATTTTATTTATTTCAGGTTCTAGATTATTCCATTCGATATTATTGGGTAGAAGGAATAATACGAATTTATCTGGGTGAATTGTAATATCAAATTGGTCATTATCTTCATCAATAATTTCAGGATTAATGTCTTCTAGATTAACAGATACTACTTCATTCTTACTTTTCTTTAATTCATACATATTGGAAAGTAATGTATCCTGGTTCAAAGAACCAATACCACCATTTTCAATAATATTAAAATATTCTAGAGGTGGTCGAATATAGCCAATAATGCGAATCAAATCACCTTGATAATATATTTTAAATCTAGGATTGAGATATAAAATATCCTTATCAAATTTTTCTTCTTCCTCATCAATATCAAGAGCCGGCGTCTCTTCTTCTTCCTCAATAAATCGACCCATTGGACCCAAATTAACTTGATAATCAAAATTCATAGTATTAAGTGAATATGACTGGCATTTCATATTCTTATCACAATATTTAACTGTAAGTGTATCCTGGATTAACTTATTATAATCTTCATTTGCAATTTCACTACCTAGACGGAATAGCAAACCCAAATTATCTTCCTCATTTACTACGGTAGGATTCATTTCAGTTATAATATTATTAATATATGCATCATTGTTGAGTGAGACGTTCTTTTTGTCTTGTAAGTATATCATATTGGCGATATTTCCGTAATAATTGTCATTTACTGTATGAGTTTGTGAGTCATATTCATCTTGTTTGTTTTGTTTATCATTGTCAAGATATATTTTCTTTTTGTTAATTACTAGAGGAATAAGGAATTTGTTAGTATAATCGCCTTTAAGATATTTATGTACTAAAGGTTTATAATCTTGTGGTTGGAATTTAATATTATTATCATCATCTGTAATACTATGTTTTAGGAGACTAATAATATTGATTTGTTTGATAATTTTGTTCTGGATTTCATCAGTTCTCAATAGAGGAGGTATTTTTTCTAATTTATAAGTACGTAAATCGCCTTTTTGAACACTTTCTGGATAAACTTTCTGTATTTCATCTACTTCTACTACTTTTACTTTTTCGATTATTTCTACATCACCAATTTCATCTTCCCCAATAATTTCTACTATTTCATCCTCATTATAATCTGTTTCATCACCAGTTGCACTTGTTCTACCCGATTTATTACCATCTGCGTCTTCTATATCTGTATCTGCATCAGTACCTAAACCCATAGGATTTTCGCTATTAGTAATAGGTGTAGTTCCATATAGTAAATCCTTTAAATCTATATCATCATCGGTAAGTTGTTTAAGATTAGTCGCAATATCGATAGTTTCAGTATCAATATCTACTATATCATCGATATTTTGTGTTCTACGTGATTCATTTAGACTATTATCTGAAGATCTAGAATATCTAGAATATTCAGCATCGTCTACATCAATATTGCTTAGTTCCTTATCAATTTCTTCTAATTTAGTTTTACGTGCGCCTCCTTCAAATAGTAATTCGCCATCACCATCTATTTTTATATCAGGTTGAATTTCACTAGTGCCATAACCCAATACATCAGGATTAAAAATAATGTCATTATCTGCGCCATTTTGTTCCATCATATTACCTTTTTTATCTTTACCACCTACCATCAGAGTTGTACCTAATTTCTTAGATAATTCTGGGGTGATGATATTAGGGTCAGCAATAAAAGTATCATTATGGGGATTATATGTCATTCCGCTATATACTTCGGGGAAAATGATTTTCATTGTTTTTGGCATTACACGGATTTTATCTCCATTAAACTCCATCGTAGTTGTTAGCGAATCATTTTCCTTTAGATTATGAAATGCTTCTTGTAATACATTACTTAATTCGTTAGGTTCATCAGTCAGTGGCATCATGCGACTAATACCACTGAATGTTGGGATTTCTGGATTTTTGTAGAAAAGAAAACTGAGGGAATTATTAAGTTTAGTTAGGTCTTGTTCGCTAGATGGTAGATGAACCCATATTCCAGTAGGTGTTTTATCTAAAATACTTGCAATTTTACCATTTAGATGTGAACAGGTAGATTTTTGTGGTGTATTGAGAAGAATTCGACAGCCGGTGGATAATTTACTGTTTAAGTCCATTAGTTGGATATCGCGTTCTGGTAATTCAACATCAGGTTGATATTCTGGGATACCTAAAGGAAATGCAAAGTTCATAAGTGGTTGTAGCATTTGTTTTTCAGTTATAGTTAGATTGTAGGTTCTGTAATGTTTTAGGAGTGCACTTTTGAGATTGGAGTATTGGTATTCATTTATTATTCCGACTTTGGCAATATTAGGATGTAATTCAAATTTACTGAATATAGGATGTGTATTTTTATCTAGACGGAATACTATTATCTTATTATTGGTTAATAATGATACTAGAACACCATATAATTTATTGGTAGTAGTGTTAATTAATATACTACCTGGACTAAATATATGTGTGTTTTCCATTGATTTATATTTTTTTGAAAATTATTTAGATAATATATACAATCTAATATATAATGGTATATTTTGTTTCTAGAATTACCTAAATAAATTTGTTATAAAATATACTATTTCTAGAATAAAATCATCTACAATAAATATAACAATATAGTAAAGTAATACCCAATATAGTATAAAATATAAAAACTAAACAATGGCTTTTAATTGGTTATATACATCTTGGAATGATAATGAATATATATTATTCCTAATTATTATGATTTTAACATTCATTATAATTAACTTTGGATTATGGAAACGGAAAAAAGACAAATTCTATGATATAACCACTGCAAATACTACTATCAATGCCACTGCAACTGCGGAAACTACAACTACTACACCAGAAACTACTGAATACCAAGCACCTACAGAAACAAATCCGGCTAATAATATATTTATTTCAGATGAAGAGAAGGCAAAATGGCGTAAAGCTTGGGTTCAATTAGATGGCAACGAAGAAACATTATCATATACATCCAATACTGTTATCCAGAATGATATACTACAATTAGATAGTACTTTATATAATCAAAACACATCCAATATCGCAGGTTCAACTAATGTCAAAACAGTAAATTATGATAAATTAGGTAATTATGCTACCATAGATGATTTAGGGAAAACTCTAACTGATACATTAGGGGGTATTAATTCTAACTTAGGTTATACACTACTAGAGGAGCAATTAGGAACATTCAAACCCAATTACAATAATCCCAATGCCTATGACAATACACAATCATATAAAACGGATATGAATCCAAATACTGTAGATGGTGTATCTACATTAGGTTATGGTCAATCATATAAATTAGGTGGTAAAAATGGTACCCCAATTATTATGCAAAAAGACTTTGCAGGTGTTGCTAATATTTTTGCACCTAATATCTATATATCTAATCCACCATTAAATAGTGATGGTTATCCAGATATTTCTTATAACGTATAGAAAAATACACCAATAATAATAACCAACAATTTTCTAATAGTATTATAAAAGCACACAAGATATTCTAGACACACGATATTCTAGACACACGATATTCTAGAATGAATAACAATAATCATACTATTCGTAAGCAAACATATTCATCTACAACAGTTCTAATTGTAGTTGCAGTATTAGTAATTATAGGTATCGGTATTTATTTATACAACACTTATAAAGATTTTAAAGCTAAACTACTAGCTACAAATGCCACAGTAGCATACCCAGCCTGCCCAGATTATTGGGATTCACTAGGCAATAGTAAATGCCAAAACACCAATTCCCTTGGCAGTTGTAGTACTACACCTGGCGCAAATACTATGGATTTTAGTGGAGAAATTTTCACTAATAATAACACCGGGAATTACGCCAAGTGTAAATGGGCTAAAGCCTGTAATATTGCCTGGAGTAATGTCGATCGGCTATGCTAGAATACATTTATCTAGCTATCTGTCTAGCTATCTGTCTATCTATCTGTCTATCTATCTGTTTATCTATCTATCTACTACATATTTCTTTATATTTTCATTAGCAGTTTTGTTTTTGGTTCATTTTCATAATTTATACAATCGATTATTTATTTTTATATATAAGTAAAAAATGTAGCCCTAGAATGAAATGTATTTTGGGTGCAAAAAATAAGAAAAAAACGGTATAGTTGAATTTATAAAATTGAAAATAAAAAATATAAAAGAATAATTATAAATACTCATATAATCATTATATAATCATTATCAATATTTTGCAAAAAATATTAATATGCTCAAAACTGATGTACATAAGCTTCTAGATGCATATAAAGTAAATAATAGTGGTGATGGTTCATTAAAGCATAATGTTTTATCGCAAGCAAGTATTCAATGTAAATCAGGAAAATGGTTAGTTCCAGAAAATAAGTATAGTCAGTTTCTAGATAAGATTAATGATGTATTAACTAAGAATGATAAATCTGAATTGCATTTTCTAGAAGTACCAAATGATATTCATAATATGATTAAAGTTGATATTGATTTACGTTTTCGTGCTACAGAAGAAGAATTAAAACAAAAAGTAAATTTTAAACGTCGTTATACTGATGACCTGATTGATTTAATTATTAGTATTCTAGCAACTAGTTTAACTGAACTTATTGAAACACCAGATAATTATAAAATTTATGTTCAAGAAAAAGAGAAACCTCGTATTGCACACCAAGAAAAAACTATTAAAGACGGTATTCATATTATTATCCCAGATTTAGTACTTTCTAACCAAGCACTATATTATCTACGCGACCAAATAATTGCTAACGAAGACCTACAAGAACACCTTAAGGAAATAGAAAATATTACTGATTTAGCAGATGTTATTGACAAAAGAATTATTTATCCCAATGCATGGTATCTTTATGGTTGTGGTAAACCTGATGACAAAAATGACGTATATAAGGTAACCAAAATTTATAAAATAGTCAAGGAAGAAGATAATGATTATTCCATTAAAATGATTACATCCAGCAAAACTACTCTTAAAGACTATATTCATATGTTTTCCAATCACGGTAAAAAAGAAAATGTCAACTATCAAATTGAATTTGAAGCTGATGATTACAACAATGACAAAAACCTTAAATACATCGGTAAAGAAAACGAAGCTATCTATCGTACTTATGTTCAAGACCAAAACAATTTTCGACGTGCATCTACTTTAACACAAGAAGAAATTAAACCTTATCTAGATTGCCTTAAAAAAAAGCGTGCAGATGATTATGATGATTGGTGTCGTGTAGGTCTCAGCCTATTCAATATGGACCATCGCAATTTTGAACTATGGAAAACTTGGAGTTCCCAATCTGCTAAATATGAGGAACAAGGATGTCGTAAGAAATGGTATATTGAATTCCCCAAAGCCGGTAAATACAATATGGGTTTTAATAAAATCAAAGAACTTGCTAAACAAGACAATATCGAAAAATACCGTCAAATTATTAACATTAACAAGAAAAACTTCTTTCACCGTTGGGTACACGGACATATCCAAGAAAAAGATATTCACGGAAAAGGCCTAAGTATCAGCACCATTACTAAATTTATCCACAGCTACATTATGGATTATGCCAGCTTTAATATTGCTTGTGCTCTCCCAGGTGGTAGTAATTCCTGCGTGTATTACAAATTTGATAAACATAAATGGTCCAAAGACGAAGGTGCCAACAAAGTATATATTCTTCTATCAGAAACTGTTAAAAATGAACTTAATGACATCTTCCTAGAATTGAAAGATAAACTAATTGCAATGCAACGTCAAGAACACGAACAAAATCGTGCTAATCATCGTGTCGCATTTGATGATGATGAAAGCGCAGCATCCTATCAGCGCTATATTGTTGATGACCGCGAAGAACCCGCTAATGCTGAACAATTATCCAATGACCTAAAAGACCGAATGTACACCAAGCAACAAAATGAAAAATGTGCGGAACTAATTCAATTCCTATCTAAACCCGCTAATAAGAAAACAGTAATTGAAGACCTTAGCCAGAAATGTTATGATGAGGAATTCTATAAGAAACTAGACGATAATAATAATGTATTTGTATGTACTAATGGGATTCTAGATTTAGAAAGCTGTATTTTCCGTGATGGACAACCTAGTGATATGATGACTATGAGTAGCGGTGTTGAATTTCCTAAGAATATCGACAGTGTAGAAGCCCAAGAAATGATGTGTGCCATCCAAGACTGGCTAGATAAAATCTTTCCAGACGACGATGTCCAAGCTTATGTACTCAATACATTTGCCTGCAAATTATCCGGTAAACTATTTGGTGAAAAATTCCATATCTTTACCGGTTCAGGTGCTAACGGCAAATCGCAATTCTTTAAAATGATGAAGGAAATCTTTGGTGATTATTACCAACAATCCGATAATACTCTACTTAATACACCTAAACGGGATGCTAATGCTGCGAGTCCAGCTATTGCACAATTGAAGTCAAAACGTATTGTAGTAATGACAGAACCTAAGAATAATCAACCTTTTGAAAGTGATAAAGTAAAAGAATTAGTTAGTGGTGATCCGATGACTTGCCGTCATTTAAATAAAGACCCTATTCAATTTATTCCACAATATGCGATGTTTTTACAATGTAATGATATCCCTAAAAATGAAACTACAGATGATGGTTTCTGGCGTAAGATTTTCATTGTTCCTTGTGAAGCTAAATTCGTAATTAAAGATGAAGACCTTTACAAACTCAGCGACCCCGTTAAATTTCCCAACCATTTTCTAGGACAAGACCAATCCCACCTTTATAAAGAATGGGCACCATATTTCCTATATCTGTTATTCGAACGATATAAAGAACTCAAAGTTAATGGCTTTAAATATCCTGTTCCAGATAAGATGAAGGTTGCAACCCGCGAATACCAAGAAGAAGCTAATATTTATTCTGACTTCTTTAATCAGAAAGTTGAAGAATGCCCAGGATACAAAGTCGATTCCAGTTCCCTATACGTGGAATTCCAACAATTTATTGGTCGCGATTTTAAGACTAATAAATCTACATTCCTTAAGCAAATGGAACGGATTATTGGCAAACCTAAAGGCAAGAATAAGGACTATCATGGCTTCCGGATTGTTGGTACTTCTGGAGAACCTGTAGAGACTATCGTTATCAACATGGACGATGACAACTAAATTGGGGGTCTAAGTTGGGGGTCTAAGCCCCCATGACCCCCTTATTGGTTTGCAACCAAACCGCTTAACTAGCGCACGCGCTAGTATCTTAGTAATATTTTACAGCATATTTAGTAATATTTTACAGCATATTTAGTAATATTTTACAGCATATTTAGTAATATTTTACAGCATATTTAGTAATATTTTACAGCATATTTAATTTTTTTCCTATTTTTATTCTTTTTTATTCTAGCATATCTTATTTTACAATATCTTATAAAATATTTACATCTGCTAGAATACAATCTACTAAATATTAGTTTGTTATGCCCAAAGCCATCTATATTTCCCGATGGGGAATGTTTGATGCAATCGGGCAACGCGCGCGTTTTTGGCATATTTTCTTATTTTTGTATTTTTGCCAATACTTACCTAAGTACTTTCTCTATTATCACGTGTGTTTTATCATTTTAATAGCAAAGAACAAATAATAATGTGTTCCCAAAAATATTTTAATTCTAGCATATTTAAAAATATTTAATCCTAAAATAAAAATTGAAATTTAAATAGTATATTACCTAAATTACTAAATATATCATAATAACTAAAATATAAAATGGATACTTCTGAATATCATCAAATGCAAAACGAAGTTCTTATTGAAATTAAGAAAATTACAGATAGTCATAACAAAAAATTTAATGCAAATAGTGCTGTTATGGAACTTCTAGAATATAACATTATCCAAGAACACAAAGGACTTAAGAAATTCCTAGATTATCCAGATTTAGAACCTAAAAATAGACTCTACAAACAAGCCCGTTATAACATTTTAACCTATATTATCAATTGTGTTAAAGCTGATCCACAAAATGGCGACCATTATGACGAAGACAATAAAAAAATTTTACGCGAAGCTGGAGAGTTATTATATAAAGAAGGAGGCATGAAATCAATGCATTGTCCTTTAGTATGGTCTTTTATACCTAAAAGATATGGGGGGAGATATTAACCTAGAATGGGATGGTATTGGTGAATGGCGTGCCTAAGGTGGGGGTTTATTATGCGAATGCATAATAAATAACTCGAAAGCTTAGCTTTCGAGTTTCCAAGCCCCATGACCCCCTTATTGGGTTGCACCCAAACCGCTTAACTAGCGCGATGCGCTAGTATCTTTAGTAATATTTTCCTATATTTTTATTCTTTTTATTCTAGCATATCTTATTTTACAATATCTTATAAAATATTTACATCTGCTAGAATACAATCTACTAAATATTAGTTAATACTAGTGCCCAAAGCCATCTATATTTCCCGATGGGGAATGTTTGATGCAATCGGGCAACGCGCGCATTTTTTGCATATTTTCTTATTTTTGTATTTTTGCCAATACTTACCTAAGTACTTTCTCTATTATCACTTGTGTTTTATCATTTCAATTAGGCAAGAGCACGCGCCTCATTGTGGAAAAGCCCCCAATAGTTCAATAGGGGTTAATTGTTTTTCCTCCTCCTGGGAACAGTTCTACTACCACGTAATACTTGTATTACTACCACTAGTGAATTAGATTACTACCACTAGTGAATTGTATTACTACCACTAGTGAATTAGATTACTACCGCTGTGAATTAGATTACTACCGCTGTTAATTGTATTACTACCACTTATAAATTATTCTATTACCTTTCTTAATATTTACTAACGGGTTATGAAAATACTAATTTGGGTTATATAGAAAATAAGGTGTAAAATGATGAGTGGGAATTAGTAAAAAGGGGTTGCATCCTAAAAGTCCTTTTTCTCTCTATAATAATACTTAGCTACTTTTAGGATGTCGCTTATTTTAGTAAAACATCACTCATCACTATATAAAATTAAGGTTTTTATTAAATTTATAATTATTATCCTATATTATGATTATCGCACATAATAACGATTTTATCATTCAAAAATAATTATGATTAGCAAAAAATAAGGAAAAATAAGAAAAAATTAAGATTTTTACATATCAATATCTGGCTGTTCTTCAGGTTCTTCTTCATTATCATTCTCATCCTGTTCAAAAGTACTAGGAACTCCATCTACTATATCATCAAAATAGTCTCGGGTAGTTAAATTAAGTAATTCTAAAATACATTCATCTAAGTCTATAAAATATATGTTTTCGTGATTGGTTCTAGGGATATTATTAATAATTATTCGTGTATCTTTTTGTACTACTTCTAATACAAAGCCAAATTCATTAATAATTTTCTTAATTGTTTCTAGGAATTGGCGATGTGTAATGTCTTCATTAGAATTAATCTTGTCTAGATTAAAAGTAAATCTAAAGTCTTTAGTTTTAATGATGGGTAATAATTCTTCTCGAATAACATTATATTGAGTTGCATTGATAATATTGGGGTTTTCTTTCTTATTTTTAGCACGACCATTAGCTCCAATACCACAATCGATAGAAAAGTCAAATTGTTCTGGATGTGTTATACCGAATTTATGTAATATAGTGTGGATATAAGTAATTTTTTTAGATAATTTAATATTTTTGAAACTGGAGTGATTATTGTTGCTGGTGTATTTATTAAAAAATTTGTAATTTAATAATTTGTTTATTCTAGGATAGTATTTGCGAATGTCTTGTATATCAATAGATTTAATATCTTGTTTCCATACTTTGGAGACTATATATTTCTTAATGGTACAATAAGCAGTTCGCATGGCATCTGCGGTTGTAGTATTTTTTTTGATTATTTCTACAATATCTTTATATTCACCTTCGCTTGTGATATTATCGGCACTAGCGATTTCCTGATAAATATCAGATTTAATTTTAGTGTTATTAGGGTTTGCAATTCGTTTGTATTCGTAAGTGTGGCCTTTGGATAGGATTAGTTGTGTTAGAATAGTAATAAAAAATTGCTTGTTAAGTGTTTCGACTTCGTTATAGCATAAAATGGTGTCAAGATAATTGAGTTGTCCTTGGTTATCTTGTAATGATGCAAATGCCGTGTTTTTGATTTCATCGAATTGATATGGTATTTGAAACTCATAGAATGGAACTCCGTTAGTATAACAGGCTATATTAGAATTACTGAAATGACGGACACGATTACACATTTGCATAAGGGCTCGAGGTGTGGTACCTTTGTTAGATAGTATAATATAGCAATTATCAAACCATCTGGAATTGTGGTCGCATCCACTTTCTACTGCGCTTGTATAGATTAGCATATCACATTGCCAATATGAATTGACATCTTGAAGTCCTTGACGGTCATTTTGAATGCTGTTGTGTGTAATAACTTTGTAGGTGCTGTCATATTTAGCACGGAAGAATTCGCTTGTATCAAGAGTTAGGCAAATAAGTACTATTTTAGTTTTGTTTTTGAGGTCGTTGTCAATTTGTTTGTAGATATCTTTTTGGTCATTGGTAAAAAAAAAGTGTTTAGGTGGTGGTTGAAATTCGTTTTCTAGAATGACAATTGATTGTTCTGGTGTAATTATTTTTTGTAAAAAGAAATGGCTTCTGTTGGAGAAATCCCCATCTAGAGCGATAATTTTGGAAGCTGTAATGCATAATTGTGTAAGGACGTTGAAGATACGTTGAGTATTAAGTTTTTCAAATGATAAGTGGTATAAAAGTGATTCAATTTCATCTAATGCGATAATGTCATATTTAACTACTTTGTTGGTGTTGGATGGTATGTCTTCTGCGATAGGTAAATATGCTTTAATAAAATTGCGATTTTCTTTTAAGTGGTCAATATTTTGAGTGGTGTTATCTAGTTTGTAGATGCTGTCTAATTGTATAATAAGTTTAGTAGCGTCTTTGATTTCAGTTAAAGTTTTGTTTTGATAATGAAAGAATTGTGGGAATGATTTCTTATGTGAATATGATAGGCTAACTCTTGGGGTGATAAATAAGACTGATATATTGGGGTCAATATTTTCAAATAATTTTGCAATAAATTGTGTTTTGCCGGTACCATATGGGCTTTTGATTGCTAATATTTTATTGGCTTCGTAGAATGGATATATAAAATCATAGTTTAAGAATTGGCTATTAAATGTAATAGTTTTATATGATGGTTGTTGTGTGTTAATCCAGGGTAGATTAATTTTATTGAATAATTTGGGGTTATGTTTTCTGGCAATGAATAACATTTCTTGGAATACAAAATTAGGCTCATATTTGATACTATCCCACTTAGCACGGCATTCTTCTTCACTAACATTGGCATATTTAGATACTGATTTGGAATATTTATAGAATAATTGGAAAGCTTGTTCGGTGTGGTTGGATTGTTTAATAAGGAAGCATATTTCAATCCATTTGGGATAATTTTCGAAATAGGTAGATGGAAAGCAACTTATAAGTTTATCTAGTGTATCGATATCGATAATAGTGGTGTTAGTTGGAAAATTTGTAGACGTATTAGTAATTAGGTTAGGATATTTGGTAGTTTTGCGTTGGGTAGATAATGGTTTGTCTGATTTAGTGAATAGTGTGGTTAATTCTTTAATTAATTCAGTAGGCATTGGTACTATATCTTCGGAAATGAGGTTTTCATATTTTACTAGGTCAGTACCGATTTTGTAGGAACCATAATAGACACAACCGTTAGTAGATTTGAGGTCTAGTCCGGAATTGGTGGGGTCATTGGCATATTTAATACTTTGTGATTTAGAAAAGACATTGGTATATTTGTAGAAGAAATGATAACCTTTTTTAGTTTTGTTATAGAATTTGCAGGATTTCATGCAAAGTATTATTAGGTTTTGGTTGGTGGGGTGGTT
>Ga0214921_10002071_pt1 | contig 33171 bp, 31 predicted proteins | sample LL1505_MetaG_FD_177992 | JGI IMG/M metagenome (GOLD analysis project Ga0214921, IMG submission 177992) | Freshwater microbial communities from Lake Lanier, Atlanta, Georgia, United States - LL-1505 | ecosystem: Environmental > Aquatic > Freshwater > Lake | place: USA: Georgia | collected... | reverse complement strand
CGCGAATTCGGCTTGCCACCCGAAACCGTCGTGCTGCGCGATGCCGCACTCGCCAAAAGTCTTGATGCAGCACTCGCGCATCTCGGCGCACCCGGTTTCGATGTGGTGTTCGATGCCGTCTATGGCGACGCGTTTCGCCTCGCATTCGATCGCCTCGCGCCGGAGGGACGGTATGTGCTCTACGGTGCAGCGGAATTCATGGGCACGGGACGACGGCCGAACCCGTTGCGGCTGGCATGGCACTACTTGCGCAGGCCGCGACCCGACCCGCTCGCCATGATCTCGGCCAATCGCGGCCTGCTCGCCTTCAACCTGATTTGGCTGTGGGGCGAAGTGCAACGTCTGCCCGCGGCGATGCACGCGACGCTCGAACTGATTCCCGACCCGCCGCTGATCGGACTCGAACGTGCGTTCGACGACGCACCCGCGGCGATGCGCGCCCTGCAGTCGGGCGCGACGACGGGCAAGGTGATCCTGCACTGCTGAGGGGTACAATCGGGCATGGCCGAAAATTCACCCGCCGACCGCCCCAAAGCGAAGTCACCCCGTCCCCTGCTCGCACTCTGGCCCTTCCTCAGGCCCTACAAAGGCATCTTGGCTGCGGCGATGACCGCGCTGCTGGTCGCCTCCGGCGCCATGCTCGGCCTGCCTATCGCGCTCAAAGGCCTCATCGACAAAGGCATGGCCGCCGGCAGCGCCGACGTCATCAACGGCTATTTCATCGCCTTCATGGGCGTCGCCGTGTTGTTCGGCGTGTTCGCCGCGATCCGCTTCTATCTCGTGACCTGGCTCGGCGAGCGCGTGGTCGCCGACGTGCGCACGGCCGTCTACCGCAACGTCGTGCGCATGGACCCGCAGTTCTTCGAAATCACGCGCACCGGCGAAGTGCTGTCGCGTCTGACCACGGACACCACGCTCGTGCAGTCCATCTCGGGCTCGGGCTTGTCGATCGCGCTGCGCTCGAGCATCAATCTGATCGGCTCGCTGGTGCTGCTCGCGATCACCAACATCAAGCTGCTGGCACTGATCATGGTGGCGATGCCGGTGGTGATCGTTCCGGTGATTTCATTGGGTCGAAAACTGCGCAAACTCTCGCGCTCGTCGCAGGACAAAGTCGCCGACACCAGCGGTCTCGCCGGCGAAACCCTGAATGCGATCCAGACCGTGCAAGCCTTCACGCTCGAAGAGTTGAACACGCAACGCTATGCCGATGCGGTGCGCGACTCCTTCGACATCGCCGTGGTGCGCACGCGAGTACGCGCCTGGCTCACGGCGCTCTCGACGATGCTGGTGTTCGGCGCGATCACGCTCGTGCTCTGGTTCGGCGCGCGCCAGGTGCTCGCCGGCCACATGACCGGCGGCGAACTGGGTCAATTTTTGTTGCTCGCGGTCTACGCGGGCGTGGCCGCGGCTTCGTTGAGCGAAATGTGGAGCGAAGTGCAACGCGCCGCCGGCGCGATGGAACGTCTGGTCGAGTTGCAGCGCGCCACGCCGAGCATCGTCGCCCCGAAAAATCCCGTGGCGTTGCCCGTACCGCGAGCCGATGCACCCGCCGGCCGAGCGTCGTTCGAAAACGTGCGCTTCAACTATCCGTCGCGACCCGACACCTCGGCCCTCGACGACTTCTCGCTCGACATCGCGCCGGGTGAAACCGTGGCCTTCGTCGGCCCGTCGGGCGCAGGCAAGAGCACGGCGTTCCAGCTATTGCTGCGCTTTTACGATCCGCAACACGGCCGCGTGCTCATCGACGGCGTGAATCTCGCCGACGCCGATCCGCAAGCGGTGCGACGGCGCATCGGTCTCGTTCCGCAAGACACCGTGCTGTTCGGCACGAGTGCGCGCGAGAACATCCGTTACGGTCGGCCCGATGCCACCGACGCCGAAGTCGAGGCCGCCGCGCGCGCCGCGTTCGCCGACGACTTCATCCGCGCACTGCCGCAGGGCTATGAAACCTTCCTCGGCGAGCGCGGCACGCGCTTGTCCGGCGGGCAGCGCCAGCGCATCGCGATCGCGCGTGCGATCCTCAAAAACCCCCCCTTGCTGCTGCTCGACGAAGCCACCAGCGCGCTGGATGCGGAAAGCGAACGCGTGGTGCAAGGCGCGCTCGAGAAGCTCATGGAGAGTCGCACCACCATCATCATCGCGCACCGTCTGGCCACGGTGCTCAAAGCCGATCGCATCGTCGTGATGGATCACGGTCGCATCGTGGCGATCGGGCGGCACGACGAGCTCGTGGCGAGCAACCCGCTGTATGCGCGACTCGCCGCGCTGCAATTCACCGACGGTCCGGGACTGGCGTGACGTCGCTGCAACCTGCGGCGGTGCTGTTCGACTTCGACGGCACGCTGGTCGATTCGGCCGAGAGCGTGCTCGCTTCTTTGGCGCATGCTTTGCGGGAGTCGAACGTCACGCCGGTCGTGCCGCTCACGCGCAACATCATCGGTCCGCCGCTGCGCCAGACGCTCGCCACGCTCGCAGGGCGTGACGACGTCGCGTTGATCGACGATCTCGCACGCGTCTTTCGCGCGGATTACGATTCGGTCGGCTATCTGCGCACCGAGGTCTACGCCGGCGTGCCCGAGATGCTGCAGTCGCTGCGGGCCGCGGGCATGCAGCTGCATATCGTCACCAACAAGCGCATCGCCGCGACGCACAAGATCCTCGGCCATCTCGGCTGGACGTCATGGTTCAGCGGGATTTACGCCCTCGACGCCCTCACCCCGCCGGCACCCGACAAGCCGCATCTGGTGCGGCACGTGCTGCAGACCGAATCGCTCGCTGCGCCGCAGACCTGGATGGTGGGCGATTCGGCCGAAGACCAGCGCTCGGCCATGCAGAATGCACTGCGTTTCTTTGCCGCGGGTTGGGGCTACGGCAATGCCGCGATGGACGGTGCCGACACGGTGACGCTCACCGCGCCGGCACAGTTGCTGCGCGCCGCAGGCCTCGGCGGCTAGAGACGCATGCCGCCGTCGACGTCGATGCAACGGCCGGTGAAAAAATCGTTCTCCACGATGAACAGCGCCGCCGAGGCGATCTCGGCTACGTCGCCGAGGCGACGCAGCGGAATCTGCGCGGTGAGCTTGTCGAGAATCTCCGGGCGCATCGCACTCAAAATATCGGTGCGCGTGTAGCCCGGAGCGATCGTGCCGGTGCGGATCTGGTAGCGCGCGAGTTCTTTGGCCCAGGTTTCGGCCATCGCGGCCACGCCCGCCTTGGCGGCGACGTAGTTGCTCTGCCCGGCATTGCCGTAACGCGAGATGCTCGAAATGTTGATGAGCACGCCGCCCTGACCACGACGGATCATGCGCTCGGCCGCTTCGCGCGCGCACAAAAACACGCCGGTGAGATTGATGTCGATCACCGCCTGCCATTGCTCGAGGGTCATTTTGCCGACGACCGCGCCATCTTTGACCTTCACGAGCAGGCTGTCTTTGACGATGCCCGCGTTGTTCACGAGCACGTCGATGCCGCCGAAATCGTTGACCACGGCGTCCATCGCCGCACTCACCGCCGCTTCCTGGGTGACGTTGGCCACGTAACCGCGCGCCTGCACGCCGAGCGCACGGCACTCGACCGAGGCCGCCTCGAGATCGGCCTGATTGAGATCGAACAACGCCAGGTTCGCGCCACGCGCCGCGAACGCCTTGGCCATTTCGCGACCGATACCCCGACCGCCGCCGGTCACCACCACCGTCTTGCCCTGAACTTGCATAGATACCCGCCTGTCGTCGTGCATGTGAGAATGTCCGCACGATTATAACGGAGCCCCCATGCTGACCCTGCGCCCTGCACGCCCCGACGACGCGGCGACCATCCTGGAACTCGTCCGCGCCCTGGCCGACTACGAGCGGCTCGCCCACGAAGTCGATGCCGACCAAGCCGCCTTCGAACGGGCGTTGTTCGGACCGTCGCCGCGCGCGTTCTGCACGCTGGCCGAATGGCGCGCGACGAGCGAGGCGGCTCCGGTCGCAGCCGGCATGGCGCTATGGTTCTACAATTTTTCGACCTTTCGCGGCCGCCACGGCATCCATCTCGAGGATTTGTTCGTACGCCCCGAATATCGTGGTCGCGGCATCGGCAAATCGCTGCTCGTGGATCTTGCCGCACGTTGCGTGCGCGAAGGTCTCACGCGGCTCGAATGGCAGGTGCTCGACTGGAACACGCCGGCGCTCGAGTTCTACGCGGGGCTCGGCGCCGAAGCCAAAGGCGAGTGGGTTTTGCATCGCGTGACCGGCGATGCGCTCAAGCGCCTCGGCGATCCAACGATTCCCGGGTCGCCAGCGCCGCCTCGACGGTGAATTCGCCGCGCGCGAGCGCCGCTTCCACTTCGGTCCGCGTCCAGCAAAGAAATTCTTCGACCTCGCCGTCGCGCCCCATCGGCTCGAAGTCGTCGGGCAAAACGAGCTCGGCGACGATCACCAGCTCATCGTGCACGCCGAACTGCGTTTCGCGCATCGAGCGAATCTGCATCTCGGGAAAGTCGACCCGCAGCGCAAGCGCACGCGGTACGCCCGCCTCCTCCCACAGTTCGCGAATCGCCGAGCGACGCGGCGTTTCACCGGCCACCACGCCACCGGCGGCGAGATTGTCGAGCATGCCGGGATCGGCGCGCTTCAACGCGCTGCGACGTGCGATCCACAAGCGTCCGTCTGCACGCCAACCCGTGACATGCACGGCGCGATTCTGCATGCCCAGCGTGCGGAACACGCCGCGCTCGCACCGCGCGATCTCGACGCCGTGCTCATCGAGCACCGCACATTGTTCGTTGCGCCAATCGGCGATGAGTCCGGCGCGCCGCAGATGCAGCGCGATCGCTTGCAAGGCGCGGCTGCGACGCTGACGCGAATAGCCATCGTCGCGCAACCGCAGCCCCGGATCGGCCGCTTCGATGCCGGGCGCGGCAGCGACCACCTGCGCGATATCGCGCCGCACTCGGCCACGAATCGCGCCGCCGATCCAGAGCGGCAGATAGTCGGTCATTCGCGCAGGAAGCCGATCACCGCGGTGTTGAAGTCCTGCGCCTGCTCGACGCAGGCCAGATGCGAGGCATCGAGCACCAACAGATCGGCGCCCACGATGCCGCTCTGCAATTCTTCGGCGCGCTCGGGCGTGGTCGAGGCATCGCGCGCACCGGCGATGATCAACGTCGGCGCCTGCACCGCCGCAAGTGCGGGACGCAAATCCATGTCGCGTACGGCACCGCAGGCTTCGGCGTAACCGCGCGGATCGCTGCTGCGCACGAGGGCCACGATGCGCTCGACGATCGCAGGCTCGGCCGCGCGGAACTCCGCGGTGAACCAACGCTCGGCGACGCCGCCGGCGACGCTGTCGATGCCTTCGCGCATCACTTTGGCGATGCGCTCGTCCCAACTCTCGCGCGGCCCCATGTAGGCCGCCGTGTTGGCCAAGACCAGCCGCAACACGCGCTGCGGCGCCGTCGCGGCGATGTGCAGCGCGATCATGCCGCCGATCGACACCCCGCACCAATGCGCACGCTGGATGCCGAGCGCATCGAGCACCGCCAACGCATCGTCGGCAAGGTCCGCGAGACTGCGGCTGCGCGGCGCGCCCTGATGCAAAACCGACGCGCCGTGACCGGCCATGTCGAGAGCGATCACCCGGAAGGATCGCTCGAACTCCGCGCGCTGCGACTCGAACACCGCCGCACTCGCGCCGAGCGGATGCAACAACACGAGTGCCGGGGCGTGATTGCGCCCCGACACCGTGTAATGAAGTTTGGCGCCTGCGCGCTCGAGAAAACCGCTTTGCACCGAGCGGCCGTCAGTCCGCCTTGTACTTGTCGTGGCAGGCCTTGCAGGCTTGGCCGGCGGCGCCGAAGGCCGCTTTGACGGCATCGACGTTGTTGGCGGTCTTTGCCGCCGCCGACAGCGCGGCCGTCTTGTCACGCAGATCGGTCATGAGTTTTTGGAACTCGGCCTGGTTCTTCCAGATGTCGGCCTTGGCCTTGGTGTTGCCCACGTCGGAGCCGGCCGGGAACACATCGGGCACGACGGTCGACATGAACGCGGCGCGCTCGGCCGCGACGCGGAAGGCATTGGCGTCGAACGGCGCCTTGCCGGAGGCCATGGCGCCCATCATGCCGAACTGCGCACCGAGCACCGTGTAGGCGCCCTGACGGTACTTGATCTGCTGGGCGACGCGCGCGTCCTGTGCGAACACGGCGCCTGCCGCCAACGTGCCGACCAACGCGACGACCGAAAGACGAATCGACTTGGACTTCGACATGAGAGCACTCCGAGGAGAACGAGGTAAGGAGTGCCGATTTACTCACAACCGCCGTCGAAGTCGCAACCGGACGGCCACTTGGGTACACTGCGCGACCTTTTTTGCCAGGTTCCCCGATGTCCATCGCCCGCCCGATCCGCAACATCGCCATCATCGCGCACGTCGACCACGGCAAAACGACGCTCGTCGACTGTCTGCTCAAGCAATCGGGCACCTTCGCCGCCCATGAACGGGTCGCCGATCGGGTCATGGACTCGAACGATCTCGAACGCGAGCGCGGCATCACCATCCTCGCCAAGAATTGCGCGATCGAATATCGCGAAACGCGCATCAACATCGTCGATACGCCGGGACACGCCGACTTCGGCGGCGAAGTCGAACGCGTGCTGTCGATGGTCGACGCCGTGCTGCTGCTCGTCGATGCCGTCGAGGGCCCGATGCCGCAAACGCGTTTCGTGACCCGCAAAGCACTCGCGCTCGGTCACAAAGCGATCGTGGTGATCAACAAAGTCGACCGCCCGGGCGCGCGACCCGACTGGGTCATCGACCGTACCTTCGAGTTGTTCGACAAACTCGGCGCAACGGATGCGCAACTCGACTTCCCGATCGTTTACGCCTCGGCATTGCAGGGCTGGGCGACCACCGATCTTGCAAAACCCGCCACCGACATGACGGCACTCTACGAGGCCATTCTCGAACACGTGCCGCCGCCGCCGATCGACGTCGATGCGCCGTTGCAACTGCAGATCTCGCAACTCGACTACAACTCCTACGTCGGTCGCATCGGCATCGGCCGCATCAAACGCGGCACGCTCAAAGCCGGCAAAAACGTCGCCTTGCGCTGGGGAGCGGAGGAGCGCGGCACGGGCAAGATCGCCCAGGTGCTGACGTTCCGCGGTCTCGAACGCATACCGGTCGAGGAAGCCTCGGCGGGCGACATCGTCGCCGTGACTGGGATCGACGCGGTGAATATCGGTCTCACCTTGTGCGACATCGAACACGCCGAAGGCATGCCGCCGATCGAAGTCGACGAACCGACGCTGTCGATGACCTTCCAGGTGAACACCTCGCCGTTCGCCGGCAAGGAAGGCAAGTTCGTCACCAGTCGTCAAATCCGCGATCGTCTGATGCGCGAACTGCAAAGCAACGTCGCGCTGCGCGTCGAAGAGACGGCCGACGCCGACGTGTTCCGCGTGTCGGGGCGCGGCGAACTGCACCTGACGATTCTGGTCGAGAACATGCGTCGCGAAGGGTACGAACTCGCCGTCGGCAAACCGCAAGTGCTCAAGCGCGTCATCGACGGCGTCACGCAAGAGCCGTTCGAAGCACTCACCATCGACATCGACGAGGGCTATCAAGGCGCGATCATGTCCGAACTCGGCACGCGTCGCGGCGAACTCGTCGACATGGTCGTCGAGGGTGACCCGAGCGGACGCGGCCAGGGTCGCGTGCGCCTCGAATATCGCATTCCGGCGCGCGGCCTGATCGGCTTTCACGGCGAGTTTCTCACCATGACGCGCGGCACGGGTTTGATCAGCCACATTTTCGACGGCTACGACGTCGTCAAAGGCGAGATTCCCGAACGCCACAACGGCGTACTCATCAGCAACGAACAGGGTGAGGCCGTGGCGTATTCGCTCTTCACGCTGCAGGAACGTGGCCGGCTGTTCGTCGAGCACGGCACGCCCGTCTACGAGGGCATGATCGTCGGCATCCACAGTCGCGACAACGATCTGGTCGTCAATCCGATTCGCGAGAAGAAACTCTCGAACGTACGCGCCGCGGGCAAGGACGATGCCTTGCTGCTCGTGCCGCCGGTGGCGCTGACGCTCGAATATGCGGTCGAATTCATCAACGAAGATGAGCTCGTCGAAGTGACGCCGCAATCGATACGCCTGCGCAAGCGCCTATTGAAGGAACACGAGCGCAAACGCGCCTCGCGCGAAGCCGAGTGAGCCGCAGAGGCCCGTCCGATCAGGCCTTGGGCGGGCCCGGAAAGAACGCATTGGTGCGGCGCACGTAGTCGGCATAGGCCGGCCGGCGCTCGCCGATGTCGCGCTCGAGCAGACGCACACCCGACACCCGCAGCAACAACACGCTCATCAGCAAGGGGCCGGGGATGCTCCACCACGCGCCCGCCGACAGCGCGATCGCGTAGAACCCCCACCAGATCGCGAAATCGCCGAAATAGTTCGGATGGCGCGTATAGCGCCAGAAGCCGCGATCCATCACTTTGCCCGCGTTCGCGGGGTCGCGCTTGAAGCGCGCGAGCTGCCAATCGCCCCCGGCTTCGAAAACGAAACCGACGACCCACAACGATACGCCCAGATAATCGAGCGGACCGAGCGGCGCATCACCCAACGTCGCTCCGAGCAGCGGCACCGAAATCAACCAGGCGAGCACCGCCTGGAAACCGAACACCAGATAGAGACTTTTGAAGGTGAAGCCCGGATCGTTGCGCGCACGGATCGCGCGATAACGACGATCTTCATCGTGACCCCAGTTGCGCGCCGTCAGGTACACACTCAGCCGCAAGGCCCAGACGCCCACCAAGGCGATCAGCAAGAGACCACGCTCGGTTTGTTGCGGGGCGAGTCGCCAGTAGCACACGAGCGCCAGCAGAAACATGAGCGACCAGAGACTGTCGACCAGATCGACATTGCGTCGCAACACCGAGACGAGCCAACCGAGTACGGCGACGACGGCGAGCCAGACCAGCGCGGACAAATAAATCGTGACGTCGAACATCGTCGCAACCTCAGGCACAGCGTGAACTGCATTGTGGCCGGGTCGCGCGGGACCCTCAAGTCGAGGCGTCCGGCGCCGATAACCCGGGCATGGTCGCCTTAGCTGGATCGGTCATCGTGCTCGCCTGCGTGGTCGGTGGCTTCCTGATGGCCGGCGGCAACCTGCTGTTGCTGTGGCATCCGTCGGAAATCGTGGTGATCGTGGGCGCGGCCTTCGGGGCGTTTCTCACCAGCAATCCGCTCAAGGTCGTCAAAGCCTCGTTCGCCAACGCGATCGCCTTGTTCAAAAAGCCGCATTACGACCGCGCAAGCTACGTCGATCTGCTCAATCTCGTGTTCGACCTGCTGGTCAAAGCCCGCAAGGAAGGCATGCTCGCGATCGAAGCCGACGTCGAAAACCCGGCCAGCAGCCCGCTCTTCGGCAAATACCCGGCGGTCACGGCCGATCATCACATGATGGAATTCATCACCGACTGCCTGCGCCTGATGGTCGGCGGCAACCTCGACCCCAACGAACTGGAAAGCCTGCTCGAATACGAACTCGACACGCACCACAAAGAAGCCGCGGAGCCCGCACACGCGGTACAAAAGGTCGCGGACGCCTTGCCCGGCTTCGGCATCGTGGCGGCGGTGCTCGGCATCGTGAACACGATGTCGAGCATCGAAGGCGCGAGCAGCGCCGAGATCGGTCACAAGGTCGGTGCCGCGCTCGTGGGCACATTCCTCGGAATACTCGTCGCTTACGGGTTCGTCGGACCGATCGCTGCCGCCATGGAGGCACGGGCACACGAGGAAGGCAAAGCCTTCGAGGTCGTGAAGATGGCCTTGGTGGCGAGCGTGCGCGGCTATCCGCCGCAGGTATCCGTCGAGTTCGCGCGCAAACTGTTGTTCAGCGACGTTCGCCCGAGCTTCACCGACCTCGAAGAACATTTGAAAAACAAACCCAAAACCTGAGGCGCGCGACGTGAACAGCTCGGCCAAAGGCGCGCAAAAACAACGTCCGATCATCATCAAACGAAAGAAGATCGTGGCGGGCGGACATCACGGCGGCGCCTGGAAGGTGGCCTACGCCGACTTCGTCACCGCGATGATGGCGTTTTTTCTGGTGATGTGGCTGCTCGCGGCGGTCAACGCCGAGCAGCGCGCCGCGATTTTCGAATACTTCCGCAATCCGAGCCTGGAAAACGGCACTGCGCCGAAGCCGGCACTCGGACAACGCGGACCGGGCGGCGCAAGCACGAGCGCCGTCAATCTGCGCGGCGGACTCGATGCACCGCGCACCGCGAACGACAAGGACATCGCCGATCGCAAACAACTCGAATCGCTGATGGAGGAGCTGCGCAAGGCGATCGACCGCAGTCAGGCCCTGCAGCCGTTCAAGGATCAGTTGTTGCTCGACATCACGCCCGACGGTTTGCGCCTGCAGATCGTCGATGCCCAGAATCGCCCGATGTTCGATCTTGGCAGCGCAACGCTCAAAAGCTACACGCGCGCCATACTGGACGAGGTCGGACGCTATCTGAACACCGTCCCCAATCGCGTCAGCATCAGCGGTCACACCGACACGACACCCTACTCGGATGCGACCAAAGCCGGCTATACGAACTGGGAGTTGTCAGCCGACCGCGCCAACGCCGCGCGGCGCGCACTCGAAGCCGGTGGACTCGGCGACGACAAAGTCGCGCGCGTGGTGGGACTTTCTTCGAGCGTGTTGTTCGACAAAGTCGACCCGCGCAACCCGATCAACCGGCGCATCGCCATCATCGTGATGACGCGCAGCGCCGAACGCGCCGCGCTTATGGACGGTCGCCCGGCGCCTGCAGGGACGCCATGATCTCGGCGATGAAACGCGCGCGTTCGGCGTCGAGCGCGCTTTTGTCCACGCCTTCCATCACGTGACGATCGACCGCATCGCGAAGCTGACCGTCTTTGCCGAGCACCGCCTCGAGCACCATCAGGCGATCTTTGACCACCCACAGTTCGCGCGCGAGCATCAGCGCGAGTTGCGCCGCGCGATCGTTGCGGATCGCCGCATCGTTCGGAGTCAAATCGATCATGCGGGCTTCCTGCCGTAGACGAACCAGGGATAGATGCCGCCGCGGAAGCCTTCCGAGCGCACGTCGACGAAACCCGCTTCGCGCGCCGCGGCCGCAAGATCGAGGCTCGCCGCCTCGCGCCAGAAAGGCTCGCCGCCGTTGATGGCCGTGTACTCGGCCCAGCGCACGCCTTTTTTATCGAGCGCCGCGTAGCGCGTCACGTCCGTGAACAACACGTCGCCGTTCGGTCGCAGCAGGCGGAACGCTTCGCGCAGTTGCGCGCGCGTGGCCTCGGCCGGGATTTCATGCAACACGATGTACGAGGTGACCAGATCGACGCAGCCTGCTTCGAAGCCGGTCTTCTCGCCCGAGCCGATGAACAAGCGCCATTTGAAACCGTTCTCGTTGCCGATGCGCTGCGCCTGCTCGAGCATGCGCGGCGACGGATCGCAGCCCCAAATCTCCGCATCGGGAAAAGTGCGAGCGATTTGCAGCGTGTAGTTGCCGCTGCTGGTGCCGATTTCAAAAACGCGGCTATAGTCGCGACGCGGCAGCACCGAGAGAATCTCGCGCCGCTGCGCATAGATGTCGCCGGGATAGTTGCGTGCCACGTAGTGACGATGGATCAACTCGCCGTGCACGAAGCCTTGATACGGATGACCGTCCCAGCCACCGGTGGTGCGGTGGATCCAGGCGGCATCGAAGTAATCGGGTCGCGCCTCACCCGGCAGCGGTTCGATGGTCGTCGGACCCTGCGTGAGTGCCTGCAAGCGGGGTTTGATCTCGGCTTCGATCTCTTCGAAGGCCGCCGCCGCGACCCGACCGTGGTTCACGCCGCTGTATTCACCGAGCATCGCGAGCGCGGCCGCAGCAGACGAATCGGCGAGTGCCGCATCGACTTGCAACATCCGTTCATCGAGATCGTCCGCGAGTGCGCCGTCGTCGAGCCCGCGCGCCAGCAGGTCGGCATCGATCTTCGCCTTCAAAGGTCCGGTCGCAACCGCCAGATCCGACAGGAAGTGCATCGACGCACGACCGCGCTGCTTGAGTTGGAAATCCACGAGTCACCCCACCTTCGAGAAGGACGTTACGGGACGATTGTAGCCAAGCACGCGCGCCGAGGTATGAGTGATAGTTATTCGTATCTCAACGCGGCGATGGGGTCGAGTCGCGAGGCCTTCAGCGCCGGATACAGGCCGAAAATCACCCCCACCCCGGCGCTCACGCCGAGCGCCATGAGGATGATGTCGGTGCGCGCGAGCATGGACCAACCGAAGGCCGCGGCCACCAGATTGGCGATGCCGAGCCCGAGCAGCACGCCGATCGCGCCGCCGATCGCCGCGAGGGTCAGGGACTCGATCAAAAATTGTCGCAGGATGTCGCCCGGCTGCGCACCGACGGCCATGCGGATGCCGATCTCCCGCGTGCGCTCGGTCACCGACACCAGCATGATGTTCATCACGCCGATGCCGCCGACCACGAGCGACACCAGCGCGATCGCGGCGAGCAGGTTGGTGAGCGTACTCATCGCGCTCGTGAAGATACCGGTCATCTCGGCCATCGTCGTGGTGCTGAAATCGTCCTCGGCATCGGCGGCGAGACGATGCCGCTCGCGCAGCAAACTCGCGATCTGCGCCCGCGCGGGCTCGATCGCCTCGCTCGTCATCGCGCTCACGTAGACGGGGCCGCGGACGAACTGACCGAGTCCGCCCTGGATGCGCGCCTGAAACGCGCTGACGGGCACGAAGATCGCATCGTCCTGGTCGTCCCCCATGCCGCCCTGCCCCTTTTTGGCGAGTACGCCGATCACGGTGTACGGCGCATTGCGGATGCGGATCACTTGTCCGAGCGGATCGACGCCGACGCCGAAGAGTTTGTCGGCGACGGTGCGCCCGATGACGACGTTTTTGGTTGCGCCGGCGACGTCCGAGGCGGACAGCCCCGAACCTGCCGCGATGTCCCAGTTGCGGATGACGAAGTAGTCCGCCGTGGTGCCGTACACGGTCGTGGTCCAGGTCTGCGTTTCGGAGATCGCCTGCGTCATCATGCGCGTCAGCGGCGCCACCGCACGCACCGCCGTCAACTCGCTCTGCATGGCGCGCACGTCGTCCCAGGTGATCGTCGGCTGCGACCCCATGCCGCCGCGCATGCCGCCCGAATTGCTGGAACCGGAAAACACCAGGATGACGTTCGTGCCCGCGCCTTCGATCTGCGAGCGGATGCGGCCTTTGGCGCCCTCGCCGATGCTCACCATCGCCACCACCGCCGCGACGCCGATGATGATGCCGAGCGCGGTCAGGATGGAACGCAGGGTGTTGCGTCGCAAGGCGCGCAGCGCCATGCGGAAGGTTTCGGTGACGGGAATCATTTCGACACTCCTGCGCGTCGCTCGTCGCGGATGATGGCACCGTCGCGCAACGCGAGCTCGCGCGCCGCGAACGCGGCGATGTCGTGCTCGTGGGTCACGAACACGACCGTGATGCCGGAACTGCGCAACTCGGCCAAAAATTTCATGATCTCGACGCTGGTGACCGAGTCGAGATTGCCCGTGGGTTCGTCGGCGAGAATCAGCGGCGGTCGCGTCACGAGCGCACGCGCGATGGCCACGCGCTGCTGCTGACCGCCGGAGAGCTGCGAGGGTTGATGCTGCGCACGATGCGCGAGACCGACGCGCTCGAGTGCTTCGAGCGCCCGACGGCGACGCTCCGCGCCGCTGACGCCGGCATAGATCAGCGGCAGCTCGACGTTCTCGACCGCCGACGTGCGCGCGAGCAGATTGAAACTTTGAAAGATGAAGCCGATGAATTCGTTGCGGATCGACGCCAACTCGATGCGCGACAACTGCGACACGTCACGGCCGTCGATTTTGAAGGTGCCGCGACTCGGCGTATCGAGACAACCGAGGATGTTCATCAGGGTGGATTTGCCCGACCCCGACGAGCCGGTCACCGCCACGAACTCGCCGCGCTCGATATCGAGATCGACATCGTGCAAAGCGGCGAACTCGGTATCCCCCGATTGGTAGATCTTGCCGATTCCGCGCAGTTCGAGCAGTGCCATGACGTGTGTTACGCGCTCACATCACGCGCATGCGCGGGCCGCCACTGCGACCGCCGGTCGCAGTGCCCGCCGTTTCGGCGCCCATCACGACGAGTTCGCCGGGCTTCAGTTCGCCGCCGACGACTTCGGTGTAGCGCGTGTCGGCGAGCCCCACTTTCACGCTGCGCCGTTGCGGCGCGCCCTTCTCGAGCACGTACACGCTGCGCGTACCCGGTTCGTCCAGCGGCGCTTTGTCGGCACCCGCGCCGAAATCCGGACGGAACCGCAGCGCGGCATTCGGCACGCGCAGCACATCGGCGCGTCGATCGGCGATCACGGTGACGGTGGCCGTCATGCCCGGCTTGAGTTTCAACTCGGGATTGGCCACGTCGATCACCGCATCGTAGGTGACCACGTTCTGCACCACCTGGGCGGCGTTGCGAATCAGACGAATGCGGCCGCGGAACCGCTCGGTGGGATACGCATCGACCGAAAAGGACGCTTCCATGCCGACTTTGAGTCGTCCGATATCCGACTCGGCGACGCTGGTGTGCACTTCCATGGCGCGCAAATCCTGCGCGATGGTGAAGATGATGGGCGCCTGCATGGTCGCCGCCACGGTTTGCCCGACGTTGACCGCGCGCGAGATCACGATGCCGTCGGTCGGCGCGATGATGTCGGTGTAACGCAAGTTGGTCTCCGCCTGACGCAGTGCCGCCGCCGTCTGCGCGAGTTGCCCTTCCGCCTGCGAGGCGGCGGCTTCGGCGGCACGCGCATTTGCGCGCGTCGTGTCGCGATCGTTCTCGGCGACGATGCGTTGTTCGAACAATTGCTCGGAACGTTTGGCGAGCCGCTTCGCCTCTTCGGCCTGTACTTGCAGGCGCTGCAGATTGCCGCGCGCGGCGATCACGTTGGCGCGCGCCTGCGCGACGGCCGCTTCGTAGAGCGCCGGATCGATCTTGGCGACGCGCTCGCCCTTCTTCACCACGGAATTGAAGTCGGCGTACAGCGACTGGATGCGACCGGACACCTGACTGCCGACATCGACCGTGACCAGCGCCGACAAGGTGCCCGAGGCGCTGACCCGCGACACGACCTCGCCGCGACCGACCGCCTCGGTCGAATATTTTGGTGCCGCGTCGCCGCGTGCCATCAATCGCCACCCGATCAGCAGCAGCACGAGCGCAGCGACCACCCAAACGATTTTGTTCCGCAGCAAGGAAGGCAATGTCATGGCCGGAATCCGTCGATCTGTGAAGACCCAAGTGTAGACTGTGGAGCCACGGTTCGGTTCTCTTCCCGAGGGGGTTTCGGTGTCCAGAATCATCATGCGGGCGCGCAATCCGCGTACCGGAGTCGAAGATTACGGGTTCGAAGTCGACGCCGCCGAGGACATCGCCGCGGCCTGCGCGGCCGTGCGCCGCGCGCAACCGGCCTGGCTCGCCCTGGGGGTCGAAGGGCGCAGCGCCGCGTTGCGAGCGCTGGCCGAGGCCTTCACGGCCATGGCGCCGCGCCTGCATGCCGCGCTCGCCCAGGACACGGGGCGCGAACGCATCGCGCACGTGGAGATCGGCGCGGTCGGCGGCATGATCGCCCAAGCCCTCGCGCACGCACCGACGGCGCTCGCCGAATCCGACTGGCGAGCCGCCACCGCCCCCGGCGTGTTCGGTCGCCAACGTTCGGTGCCCTACGCCATCGTGGGCGTCATCGCGCCGTGGAACTTCCCGATCGTGCTGTCGATGATCGACACCATACCTGCGCTCGTCGCCGGCTGCGGCGTCGTGCTCAAGCCGAGCGAGGTGACGCCGCGGTACGTCGATCCGCTGCGCGAAATCTTTGCTGCAGTGCCCGCACTCGCCGAGGTGTTCCGCATCGTGCGCGGCCCGGGCAGCACCGGCGCCGCGCTCATCGATCATGTCGACGCAGTCGTCTGCACGGGCAGCGTACGCACCGGCCGGCTCGTCGCCGAACACGCCGCGCGACGCTTCATCCCCGCATTTCTGGAACTCGGCGGCAAAGATGCGGTGATCATCACCCACGATGCCGATCTCGACCGCGCCGCAACCGCCGTGCTGCGCGGTTCCGTGCTCGCAACGGGTCAGGCCTGCCAGTCGCTCGAACGCGTCTACGTCGATCGGCGCGCGTTGCCGAAACTGCTCGACTTGTTGCGGGCAGCGCTGCCGGCCGTGAAGCTCACCGCCGACGACCCGCACGGTCATCTCGGGCCGTTCATCATGGCGCGCCAAGCGGACATCGTGCGCGAACACATCGAAGATGCGGTGGCGCGCGGTGCGCGCGTCGAATACGGCGGCCGCATCGTCGAACGCGGGGGTCTGTGGTGCGAGCCGACGCTGCTGTCCGGCGTCGATCACGGCATGCGCGTCATGCGCGAAGAAACCTTCGGGCCCGTGATTCCGGTGATGCCCTTCGATACGGTGGACGAAGCGATCGCACTCGCGAACGACGGCGACTACGGTCTGTCGGCCAACGTGTTCGCACGCGACGAAGCCGCGGCGCTCGCCATCGCGCGCCGTCTCGATGCGGGTTTCGTGAGTTTGGGTGACGTATCGATGTCGAGTTACGTGTCGGACTTCGAGTGGGAAGGCTTTCGATTTTCGGGGCTCGGTCGCTCGCGCATGGGCGCGGCCGGCATTGCACGTTATTGCCGCGTGCAGGCCATCGTGAGCAATCGAGGACCGACGGCGCCGATCACGGCGCTCACCGACACCTAGCGCGCGGCAGGCTCGATGTCGCGCGCCAGCGCTTCGATCAGTTCGCGATCGGACGCTGCGCGCGCCGCATTCTCGGCCGCCGACGGCACGTACGCATCGACCGCAGCGGCATCGAGCAAACCGTGACGCGCGAGCAGCGCCTCGTGCGTCGCCACACGCTCGCGCAACGCCGACACCTCCATCGCAAGACGCATCGCCACGGCGACCAGTTGCGACACGTCGGCAGGCTGCAAAGGCTGATCGGGACCCGACGTTTTCGAAATCGTCATGCTGCGCGCCCACCAAAGAAAAAATAATGCCCCGCACCCAGCGGCTCATAATCGGCCACGACGCGCTCGGCGGCAAAACCCGCGCCGCGCAGCGCGGCCGCGACGTCGGTGTCCGCAAAACCCGTCCAGAACGGCTCGCCGTTGTTGCGCACCTGCCAGTCGTTCGTGACCTGCTTCGGAATCGGCATGCGCGCCGGCTGATACGGCACGTCCGCGTTCAGGAACACCCCGCCCGGCGCGAGTATGCGGCGCGCTTCGGCGAAAATCTTTGGCGCGATGTCGTGCCAGGTCTCGTGAAACAGAATATGCGAGATCACGAGATCGAAATGCCCGTCGGGATATCCGGTGCGCTGCGCATCGGCCTGCCGAAAATGCAGCGCCATGCCGCGCTCTTCGGCCCAGGCGTGCGCGAACGAAACGAACGGCGCCGAGAGATCGAGGCCATGCACTTCGGCATCGGGAAACGCTTCCTGCAAAGCGATGGTCTCAGTGCCCGGGCCACAGCCCAGATCGAGGATGCGTCGCGGCGCGAGGTCCGGATAGCGCTTGCGCACGACTTGCGCGATGTAACGCCCGATGCCCGGTTCGCCCACCGGTGCGTTGGCCGACAAGCCTTTGGCGGCGCGGTACAACTCGATGGTGCCGAAGTAGATCAGCGCGGCGTGCAGATCGCCCGGCCGCATACTGGCGAAATAACCGCCGGGTTGGCGATGGATTTCCACGTCGACGATGGGCTTCGGAATGACGAGCGTCGGGTCGAGCAGCAACGAACCTCGCGCTTTACCGGTGAGCTCGGCCGCCCGCGCCTCGAAGCGAGGGCCGATGCGCTCGCAGGTGGCACCCACCGTCTCCCACATGAGCCCTTGCGAGGCGTAGACCATCGAGCCCCACAGTTGGTAGAGCGGATCGGCTTCGAACAAGGGCCGCGCCTCGACGCGATCGGCGGGTGCGTGCCCTTGCGCACGCTCGAAAGCCGGTCGCAGGTCGTGGTCGTAACGTGCCGCGAGCTTCTGCTCGAGCGCACCGTTGGCGTAGCCCTTCAAAGCGCCGACGAAGCGCTGCCGCGCGGACTCGTCGTGGCTGGGGCGGTAAAGCTGGCCCAAGGTTGCGGTCATGGTGATCTCCGAAATGCAGCCACATCATAGCCTCATACTGCCGCGACGGTTAACATTGCCGGCCTCACTCAGGAGCCTCGATCGATGGGTCGCATATTCGAAGTTCGCAAGGCGACGATGTTCGCGCGCTGGAACCGCATGGCCAAGCAGTTCGCGCGGATCGCCAAAGACATCAACATGTCGGTCAAGGCCGGCGGACCGGATCCGCAATCGAATCCCGCGCTGCGTCGCGTGCTGCAAAACGCCCGTGCCGTGAACATGCCGAAGGACAAAGTCGAAGCGGCGATCAAGCGCGCATCCGGTCGCGATGCCACCAACTACGAAACCGTGATCTACGAAGGCTACGCACCGCACGGCATCCCGCTGTTGGTCGAAACGGCCACCGACAATCCGACGCGCACCGTCGCCACCGTGCGCAACATCATCTCGAAGAACGGCGGCAACCTCGGCACGAGCGGCAGCGTGTCGTTCATGTTCAGAAAAATGGGCGTGTTCCGTCTCGACCCGGCCGGGATCGACCAGGACGACCTCGAGCTGTATCTGATCGATCACGGTCTCGACGAAATGGGCGAAAGCACCAACGACAAAGGCGAACCGCAAATCGTCATCCGCTGCCCCTTCGAAGATTTCGGCAAAGTTCAGGAAGCGCTCGAGGCGCGCAAGCTCGCGCCGTTATCGGCCGAGCATGAATACGTCCCCACCGCGTTGACCGAACTCGCCGAAGCGCAGTCGACCGAAGTGCTGACCTTGGTCGACAAACTCGAACAGGAAGACGACGTCCAGAACGTCTTTCACACCCTGGGCTGAAGATCGCGCTCGAGCTGCGCGAGGAGCGTAGCGACCGCGTCACCGTGGCGCGTGCGCTCGAACACGTGCGCCGTACGCGGCTTGCGGTCGAACCACACGTGCGCCGCGGCTGGGCATGCAGGGCGCCGGGCGGCCAGCCACAGCGCCGTGTCGATGCCCGCCGCGTCATCGCGCAAAAGAGGCGCAAGATAACGGCGGAAGTTGGGCAAAGAGCGGCGTACGCCCTCGGTGTCCACCCATCCCGGATGCATGACGTAGAACTGCGGTCCCGCAGGATCCGCATGCCGCGCACGCCAATGCGAATCGAGTGCGATCTGCGCGCGTTTGTGCAGCGCATAAGCGCGCGTACCGTCGTAGTGCGCCGAATCTTTGACGTCGAGCAACGCGACGCAGAGCGGCGCGTGATAGGCGCCACCCGAGGTCATGCCGATCACGCGCGCACCGGGCGCAAAAGCGGCCCGGGCGAGCAAAGATTCGGTGATGTGATAGTGACTGAGCAAGTTGATCGCGTAAGAGGCTTCGTGCCCCTCGGCGGTGAGCTCATGCGCGTCGTTCAACACGCCCACGTTGTTGACGAGCACGTCCACGCGCGTGCCGCGCGCCAAAAACTCGGCGAGCCACCGACGCGTGTCGGCGATGCTCGAAAAATCGCAGGGCATCGTCTCGATGCGACCCGCTGTGCGTTCCGATGCAACACCCAAGGCGGCGAGTCGATCGCTCGCCCGCGCGACCGCCGTCACCCGCGCACCCGCGGCGGCCGCTGCCACGGCGAGCGCACGCCCGAGCCCCGCCGAAGCACCGGTGATCAGCCAATGCTGACCGCTAAAATCGAGGGATTCTTTGCGCCAAGCCCAACGCCGTACCGCGTACCCCGGCTGCGTGAAGCTCGGCAGGAAACGCAGGTAGAACGCCAGCGCGAGCGCGATTGCTTTCAGGTTCGAGGTCGGTTTCACTAACATCAAGATACCTGATCGGACCGAATAGCATGCAAGTGACAGGCTTCAGCCACTACAACCTGCGCGCACAAAAAGCGTTGCTCGATCAGTTGTGCCAATTCTACGTACACGTAGTCGGTCTGCGCATTGGCGCAAGACCCCCATTCGAAGTAAACGGCTACTGGCTCTATGCCGCCGATCGCGCGGTTCTGCATCTTACCGAGGCGCGCGCATCGGAGCAGACCCCGGCGCACGTGGCGAGCACGTTCGCCCACGCCGCCTTCGATTGCAGAGACCTCGCCGCCGCCGAGATGCGGCTGCAGCGACTCGGGATCGTCTACCGAAAAACCTGCGTGCCCGGCACGGGCGAGCCGCAATTATTCTTTCAAGATCCCGCAGGCAACGGAGTGGAATTGATCTTCGATCGAGGCTAGAGAGACGGAACGCTCGGATCGCTTCAAGACCAGAACAGTCCGCTCTTGCCGGCGTGATTGCGGCGTCGATACATGTCGATATAAACCAAAAGACCGGTCACGCTGAGCGCGGCGAGCGCCACGCCACAGAGCAATACGACCACGAGCCCCGCCATACCAAACCATTTCCCGGAATGGAGCGTCACGAACAGGCCATGCATGCTCGGCTGAGGGGGCGGCACGACTTTCACGACGTTGCGCACGAGATCGGCTTCCACCGATGCCGCACGACGATTCGAGGAGAAGTATTTTGCCACCGGACCGGCAGCCGTTACGCTCAACTCGACGCGCTGCAACTTCAATTCGGGCAATGCGGCTTGCGCCGCCGGAAACGCCTCAAGAGCGGCCCCGAGGAGGACTCGATCGTCCGGCCGCAACGCACTGGAGCGCTGCTCAGGGCGCCCACCCTCGCCCTGTATTTCCTGTACCGACAAGACGATACCGGTCACGGTCACGAAAAACATGAAAATGACGACCGGCAAGCTGATCCAGCGATGCACTGAACGATTTAACATCTGTGGTTTCTCGGATTGATTGGAGAATTTATAGTTGATCTGCGGGGGATGATCAGCGCGATGACGCTCGCAGCGTCGCATCGAAGAATTCGATGGTCTTGCGCAGCGCGAGCGTGTTGGCTGAGGCCGTCGACGCGGCGTCAGTGCCTATGAAACTGTGATCGACGCCGGGAATCACGAGCAGTTCGACACGCCCACCAGCGCGGCGCAACGCCGCCGCAAAGTCGCGCGATTGGGCGACGGGCACGGTGCGATCAGCCTCGCCATGAATCAGCAGAAATGGAGGATCGCTGCGATCCACATGCGTGATCGCGCTTTGCGCTTCGATCTGTGCCTGCGAGCAGTTGCCGGGCTCACAACCCAGGTAGATGTGTGCCGCCGTTTTTTGATTGGCAGGCAACATCGAGGAGAAGTCAAAAATGCCGTACCACGTTACTACGCTTTGTACGCAGTCGGATGCGGCGGGCCCCGTCGGACTCGCCATCCCATTTTGATCAGCGTAGCGCGGTGCCGCGAGCGAGGCGACACCGCAACTCGTACCGAGCAACGCAGCGAGCTGACCGCCCGCCGAGCCACCGAACACGCCGATGCGCTCGGCATCGATTCGATAGCGAGCCGCATGATCGCGCAACCAGCGCACCGCATTTTTGACGTCGTGGATCGCCGCCGGAGCGGATGCCTCGCCACTCAACCGATAGTTCAGCGAAGCAACGACGTAGCCGCGCGACGCCATAGAGGCGAGCACGGCCGGCCAATCGCCGAACGCCGCCGATTGACGCGAGTGACCTGCGCTCCATCCGCCACCATGCACGAACACCAAAACGGGGAAGCCACCGCGTTGCGCATTGGGAGCGGGAGGCAGATACAGATCAAGCGTCAACGGGCGAAAGCCCGGTACTACGGCGTAGTTGACGTCGGCGAGACTCGTCACGCCACCTTCAAACGCGGTACTGCGGGGCGGGTAGTGATCGTCAAGAACAGGCCGCGGCGCGATCTGCAGCCCCGCGGCGTCGTCCGACGCCGCCCCGGCAAGCAAAGGGATGCACCACAAGAGAAGTGCGACAAATTTTTGAATGGGCACGACGTCCGCCTTGGTGACCCCTGACGCTTGGGTTACTATCCCATGTACCAAACGGTTAACTCAAGTCCGACGGGGTCAAGTTTAGTCATGAACACAAAAGAGCAGCACCGGGCGACCCGCACACGCTTGCTGATCCTCGCCCTCGTGACCGTAGGGACGATGATCAACTACCTAGACCGAACCGTGATCAGCGTGGCTGCACCGCTCATGAGCAGCGAACTCGGGCTTGATGCAGCCGTGATGGGCATCGTGTTCTCCGCATTTTCATGGACTTACGCTGCAGCGCAGATTCCCGGCGGCATCGTATTGGACCGGTTGGGAGTACGACTCACCTATTTTCTCTCCGTCACCATTTGGTCGGCGTTCACCTTGCTGCAGGGGTTCGCCACCGGGCTCACGTCGCTGATCGCATGTCGCATGGGGCTCGGCATCGCCGAAGCACCGGCATATCCGTCGAATAGTCGCGTACTCGGCACGTGGTTCCCGCAAGCCGAACGCGCTCGCGCAACGGGCGTGTATTCGGTCGGCCAGTATTTCGGCCTCGCGTTTTTGAGTCCGGTGTTGTTCTGGACTGCCGGAACTTTCGGCTGGCGCGCGCTGCTTATCATCGTAGGTGCCATCGGCATAGGTTTCGGCGTGGTTTGGTACGCTCTGTATCGCGACCCCAAAGACAGCGGCGCCAATCAGGCGGAACTCGACCATATCGCTGCAGGTGGCGGTCTCGCCCTGCAGGCAGCCGAGAACACGCGCTTCGAGTGGAAGCACATCGGGTTTTTGCTGCGGCAGCGGCAGATTCTCGGCGCCTCGATCGGACAATTCTGCGGCAACTCTACGCTGGTATTTTTTCTGACCTGGTTTCCAACCTATCTGGCAACCGAGCGCCATATGGGCTGGATCAAAGTGGGATTTTTCGCAGTGTTGCCTTTCATCGCCGCCTGCATCGGCGTGGTGATCGGCGGCCTCTGGTCGGACCGCCTGTTGAAGAGCACGGGTTCCGCGAGCGTCGCACGCAAAACGCCCGTGATCACGGGCTTGCTGCTCGCCTCCTGCATCGTGATTGCCAATTTCGTCGATAGCGATGCCTTGGTTATCACGGTCATGTCGGTGGCGTTTTTCGGCCAAGGAATGGTGAATCTGGGCTGGACGCTGCTTACGGACGTGGCACCACGTCAACTGATGGGTCTAACCGGAGGCGTGTTCAATCTTTGTGCCAACCTCGCCGGCATCATCACGCCGCTCGTGGTCGGCTTCGTCGTTGCCAGTACCGGATCATTTTTTTGGGCTCTCGCATTCATCGGCGCGGTGGCTTTCATGGGTGTCATCTCCTACGTATTCATCGTCGGCGAAGTGAAGCGCGTCGAATACCATCCGGAAAATCCATTCGCATGAATCGACGCCTCGCGATCGCAGCCGTTGCGCTCGAACTTGCGTCACTGGCGGGCAGCGTACGCGCAGAGGCCGTGGCCGGCGAGCCCGTGCCCGCATCGATTCCCGCACCCGTCGCCGGAGCACATCGCGACGTAGTATTGCGAACCTGCGGACAATGTCACCCGATCGAGCGCGTCCTCGCGCAAGCACGCAGCGCCGAAGAATGGGACGCCATGATCGCCAAGATGGTCGAACGCGGAGCAAAAGCGACCGAGGCGGAGCAGGACCAGATCTACGAGTATCTGGTCACGCACTACGCCAAACGCTCACAGTAAATTTCAGCGCAGGTTTTTTTGCTCAACCTTCCATCGCGTGTCGCGACACAGCCTGCAATCGGATCCGACGAAGCTGCGTGCCGCGCGTTCGTCTCCGCGCAACTGCCAATCCAGCCAATCGACTGCGACCTTTGCGAACTCGCCGCCGTTTGGCTCACGATAGGTACCCGTATGTCCGACGCCGGTCGGATAGCCGCGAAATGCCGGAATCGCAGGCAAGCGCGCGAAATCGTCATTCGCGTTCGCATGCGCGATATCGCTGGCGTCCCCGCTGATATAGGCGATAGGCGCGTGCAATTTGGCAAGGCTATTTTTGGTGGCCGACGCGCCAGGCAACCCCTGTTGCGCATTGGCCCCCTCGCCGAACGTGCCGCTGTTCCAGACCACCGTCGTCGTCACGCGCGGATCGGCCGATGCGACGATCGCCTGCAAACCGCCGCACGACTGTCCCATCACGGCAATGTGCTCGGTGTCCAGGCGCGCGCGTAATGCGCCGCCCTCGCGCGTGTTCTCGGCGATGGCCCAGTCGATCGCGTCAATGAGTTGCTCCGAGCGCGTCTTGGGCTTGCGCGCCGCGGGATCGACCGGCTCACCGACATCGAGCGGCGCCTCGGACGTCGCCTCGACCGCCGGCGAACCTGGCGGGCCGATCGCAATGGCGAGATAGCCATGCGAGGCGATCTCAGTCAAAAAATACCGGAAGCGATTGCCCAAATTGAGACACGCGCCATTTGCCCATACCACGATCGGCATTCGTCGCTTGCCTAGCGCCTTGATGTTCGCCGGTCGATATACGGTGTGCGTCTTCAAGTTGGTAGCGACTTCGAAAATCGCCGGATACCGTCCGGACCCTTGCGGCGTGGATGGCTGCACGTAGTTACCGGTCTTGGCGAGCGGTGCGCCGGGATGCGGTTTGACCGCGTCGTCGGTCTGACGCAGTACCCACTTGATCGCCTCGAGATACAGCGTCTGCACGCGCGGATCGTCCCACGACGCATCGGAGTGACCTAGCGAGGATGTGAATACGCGCCCCTTGCCGTACGTCTTGGTCCATGCGATCGGGAAATCGCCATCGGTACGCTGCACGTTCTTGTTGTCGAGATCCAGATGTCGCGCATCGAGACGCAACAAGACGTCCACCTTGTCGCGCGAATAAGGATCCTTGTACTGATACATCTCGTCGCGCATCAGGAATTCTTTCGGTAGATGCTTGGCAATCGGCGAGTCCGGCCGCTCGTTCACCACGGGCGCATCAAACACGTTCCACGGATGATTTACGAAAAATCCACCGATCATCTCGCCGTACTCGGGAAAGTTGGTCATGGTGACCGCGGCGGTATGAATGGCCACGAATCCCTTGCCATCCTTGCGCACGAAATCGAGCAGATCTTGTTTCTGCTGATCGCTCATCTCGAGATCGCCGTTGGTATAGAACACTACCGCGTCGAAGTAATCCAGATTGCGTCCCGGAGCTTGCTTGCGCCCGCCTTTGGCGTAATCGCCCTTGCCCCACACCTCACCCTTGGTAACGAGATCGGTATCGGAGCGAAGGAATGACACGTATGCGCCGCTCTTGCGGCCGAGTTGCTCGAGAACTCCCATGGCATGCCCGACGCCATCGTGTGCAATCTGGTTTCCGGTACGCAAGTCGCCAACGATCAATATTTTCTTCCGACCCTCGTACTGATCGCGAAACCCCTGCGCCTGCACCGCCGTTGCCGCACCAAGACTCGCAACGACGAGGACCAGTGCGAGCAGACCGAACTCACGGTAGCGCGAATACCGTGAGTGCATCGCTATCGACCGGGCTGTCGAGGAAACTGCCACCGGTGCCGATGATCGCCACATATTGTTTTCCGTCCTTGCCACGATAGGTGATGGGAGTCGCATGTGCAGAAGCGGCCAGCTTGACGCTCCAAAGTTCACGGCCACTCGCGGCATCGAAGGCCCTGAACCGCGCATCGTCGGTAGCGCCGATGAATACCAAGCCGCCGGCGGTGGTGATCGCGCCGCCGATGTTGGGACGCCCGGTCGCGCGCGCCGCCTCCGGCAGCGCATCCGTCACGCCGAGCGGCACTTGCCAAACGATTTTTCCGCCGTCTACGTCGTATGCCGTGAGCGTACCCCAGGGCGGTCGCTGACACATCAATCGTCGCTCACGATCCGAAAATCGGCCCGATGCAGGTGACGCATTGGTCATCGCGCCGTCCTCGCGCTGCGACAACACCTCTACGTGACCGAGATTGCTCGCATTGACGAACAACAATCGTCGTCCGGGATCGAAGGTCGCACCGCCCCAATTCGCACCACCGAGCCGCCCGGGAAAATGGATGGTCGGCTTGCCGAAACCGATGGGCGTGAAGGGCTCGGCGCCATGCATCTCATACCGCGCGATGAAGTCTTTGCAAAACGCTTCGAGTTCCGGCGTCACGGCAGCCACCTCCTCGAGCGAAAAACTTTGCCTGGCGAACGGCTCGATGCTGCTGAAGGGCTGCGTGGATGCGGCCACTTCGCCCGGAACATCGCTTTTCGGGACCCGGCGCTCGTCGACCGGGAACAAAGATTTGCCGGTCTTGCGATCGAGGATGTAAAGCATGCCGCTCTTGGCGACCACGGCAACGGCGGGAATACGTCGCGACCCGCGCCGCACCTCGATCAACAACGGCGGCGACTCGGTATCGAAGTCCCAGATATCGTGACGTACCAGCTGGAAGTGCCACAAACGACGCCCGGTGTCGGCATCGAGCGCAACGACGCTCGACCCGAACAGATTATCGCCTTTGCGATCGCCGCCGTAGCGATCCCAGGCGGGCGCCGCGACAGGCAGGAACACCATGCCGCGCTTGACGTCGACGGTCATGAAGCCCCACACGTTGGTACCGGACCGATCGCGCCAACTTTCGGCCTCCCAGGTATCGTTGCCAAACTCACCCGCGCGCGGCACGGTGTGGAACGTCCATCGTAACCGACCGGTCACCACGTCCCACGCACGCACATCCCCGGCGGCGCCGCGCTGTGGAAACTCCTGCACCGCAGCACCCGTGATCACCAGATCGCGATAGACGATCGGCGGCGAGGTCATGCCGTATTGCGCAAACTGGCTGCTCGGTGCCGCACGAACGATGTCGGGAGTCGCGAGATTCACCACCCCCTCCTCGCCGAAATCTTTGATGGGGACGCCGCTCGCCGCATCGAGCGCGATCAGCCGACCATCCCGCGTCCCGAACAGAATGCGCGGCGCATGACGCGCGTTGCCCGGCCAATATTCGACCCCGCGCAACGACGGCTGTCCCGGACCCGGCACGTCGTAGACCCAAAGTTCTCGCCCGGTTTCGGGCTCGAGCGCCACGACGCGTCGATATGGAGTACTGACGTACATGCGTCCGCCGACGACCAGCGGGGTCGCCTGCGAGGCGCTGTAGCGTCCGGTCGTGCGTCGTCGCGGCGCGACGTTCTCGGCTCGCCGCTGCGCCTCTTCGACCGCCGCCGATTGCGCATCCGGCGGCGGGACCGCGCTTGTCGGGCGCATGTGATACACCCACGTTTCCCGCAACTGCCGCACGTTCGCCGGAGTGATTTCATTCAACGGCGAATGTCGGGCGCCACCGGCGTCATGCCCGTAGGTCGGCCAATCGGTTCCATCAGCGCCCGCCAGACCTGCCGCCGCAACGAGCGCGAGGACACCGAAAACTTTGATTGCAGACCGACCCATCGCGCCTCACGATTCTTGACACTAACCGGTTAGTACATTAATGATACGCCCGTACATCCAAAACTCCAATCCCACCGGGGGAACGACCGAATGATTTTCACAAAGAAAACGCGGGGGAAAACGCTTCCCCTCATCGCCGCCGCCGTCGCGACCACAGCGGCTGCCACGCAGGGCTTCGCGCAGCAGGCTGCCGCTGGAGACGACCTCGCAGAAGTTGTCGTCACGGGATCGCGCATCAAAGGTGCGCAGCCGGTCGGTTCAGCGATCATCACCGTCGGCCGCAACGAACTCGAAGAGATCGGGGCGCAGACCGTGCAGCAAGTGCTTAAGACCGTACCTGCGGTCGTCGGCCTCAACAGCGCCGGCCAAGGTTCATACGGCAGCTTCGACGGCGCCGGCACCAACGCGCCGACCATTCACGGCCTGGGCGCGAGCGCGTCGAACAGCACTTTGATTCTGATCAACGGCCATCGTCTGCCGCTCTCGGGCCTGAACCACACCCTCGCCGATCCGAACATTCTCGCGCCGCTCGCACTTGAGCGCGTCGAGGTGCTCGCCGACGGCGCCTCGTCGGTGTACGGCTCCGACGCGGTTGCAGGCGTCATCAACTTCACAACCCGGCGGCGTTACGAAGGGCTCGAGTTCACGGCTCAAAAGGGCTTCGCCGATAACTACGACACGTTCTCGGCCGGCGTGCTCGGCGGCAAGCGCTGGGATGGCGGCTCGGTACTGCTCTCGTACAGCCATTCCGATCGCAGCAACCTGAATGCAGGCGATCGCGCCTTCACCCGCGCAGATCATCGCGGCCAGGGTGGCACGAATTTCGCGAGTTTCGCCTGCGCTCCGGCCACGGTCACGCCGGCCGGCTCGTCGCTCGTCTTTTTCGCGCCGTACAACACCGCGGGAATCGCCAACACCACGGCGAATGCGAGTTGCGATTTCTCCGGCAATACCGATCTGCTGCCGCAAGAGAAACGTCACAACGTGTTCGTCTCGGTCGAGCAAGCCATGAGCGACCAACTCAAGGTATCCGGTGATTTCATCTACTCGCGACGCAATAATCGTCAGAACGTGGCGCGCGGCAGCGTGCAGGCGACGATCTTCGGTCCCGGCTACTCGAACGCCGCGCAGATCAACCCCTTCTTCCAGTTGCCGGCAGGCACGACGGCCACTTCGGCGACGGTACGCTTTCAGGCGGACGATTTGCTCGGCCCTGGCGCTCACATCGATAGCGGCGCCGAGACGTTCTACACGCTCATCAAAGGCAACTATGCCTTCAATGACGCGTGGAATGCCGAAGTCGGCGCGGTGCTCGGTCGCGACCATGCTACGCAACAAAACTTCGGGCAGCTGTGCGTGAGTTGCGCCTACTTGGCGCTCAACGGCACAACGAACGGCGGTGGCAACGTGACCACCCCGTCGATCCCGGGTACGACGACACCCGTGCTGCAGTTGCCGCTCTCTGCGGCCAACGCGCTCGACGTCTTCAACCTGCTCGCATCCAACCGCACTTCGGCAGCCGTACGGGCGGCACTCACCGACAGTGCTCAATTGCAGGTTGGCGACCAATCGATGACGAACCTGTTCGGCACCGTCACCGGCTCGATCGGATCGCTCGGTGGCGGTGATGCGAAAGTCGCGCTCGGCGTCGAGTACATCAAATACTCACTCGATCAACACATCTCACGTCCGACCAACTCGGGTCCTGCCTCGGTTGCTTCGCAACAAATCAATCTCGCGTACAACCGCGACGTCAAGTCCGCCTTCGTCGAAGTACTGCTGCCCTTCATCGGACCGCAAAATGCGATGGCAGGCGTCAATCGCCTCGAGGCAAATCTGTCCGCTCGTACCGATCGCTACAGTGATTTCGGCAACACCAGCAATCCGAAAGTGGCGCTCAACTGGGAACCGCTCGGCGGCCTGAAATTCCGCGCAAACTGGGGCAAGTCCTTCGTCGCTCCGGCGCTCACGTCCACGGGCTCGGACGGCGCAGGAACGACCGGCGAATCGAGCTTCGGCAACTACGGTCTCGGGGCAATCAACGTCCCCGTGGCGACTTTCCCGCTCGTGGCGCAATTGCCGGGTTGCGCCGGGCTCGCCACCTGCACGCTCGGTAGCGGGGTACTCACAGGCGCGCAGATCAACGGCGGTAACGGCACGCTCGTAGCACAGAAAGGCAAAACCTATGGCGTCGGTTTCGATTGGACGCCTGAAGCCGTACGTGGCCTCGCCATCAGCGCAACCTACTGGAACAACAAATTGACGGGCGGTGTCACCGCGCCGGTGCCGGCCTTCGCGCTGAATACGGCGGCCTTGTCCAATCTGTTGACCATCTATCCGGGCGGAGCGTCGGCTGCCCAGATCGCTGCAGCACGCGGCACCTTGCCGATCGGCAGCGCATTACCGACCAACATCTATTTCATCTACAACTACCAACAGCGCAACGTGTTGAATCTCGATATCACCGGCGTCGATCTCGACGTGCGATACGCGTTCGACACCGATCTCGGCAAGATCTCTGCCGGCGCCGGCGTGTCGCGCAAGTTGAAGTTTGATCAATCGGTAGGTGCAGGCGGTCAGGTCTTCGATGTGCTCGGCACTGCCGGCTTCAACACGACCTTCCCCTCGCTCAAGACCGAGGGTCGCGTAAACGTCGGCTGGAAACGGGGTGCCGCGAACGCCAACGTGTTCGTGAACTACACGGGCGGCTACATCAACTGGAGCGGCGGAGCCTTGAATCCGGTGTTGCGCACCAACGGCGTACCGACCAGCGGTGGCGACCCGGTGAAATCCAACACGACGGTCGACATCAATCTGTCGTACGAACTCGATGGTCGGTTCAAGGGCTCGAGCATATTCCTCGACGGCACCAACGTATTCGACAAAGACCCGCCCTTCTACAACTCGGCCAATGGCTACGACAACATCAACGCGAGCCCCATCGGTCGCGTGATCACGGTCGGAGTCCGCGCCAAGCTCTGATCTCTGGAAACGCCGCTCCCCGGACGCAGGCCGACCCCTGCCTCCGGGGTTAGCGGCAAACCGCATGAACCCCACACAACGCCCCAAAGTTCGCACCGGACTGATCGGCTCGGGAATACAGCTGTCGTCGAGCCCGTCGCTACACGTCAACGAAGCGAAAGCTCTCGGCATAGACCTCGACTACGAACTGCTGGATCTCGATTACATCGACGGCGCCGCCGCCGCTTTGCCGCAGGTGCTGACAAGCGTGCAAGCGCGTGGTTTTGCCGGCGTCAACATCACGTTCCCCGTTAAGCAAGCGGTCATCCCCCTGCTCGACGACTTGTCGCGCGAGGCGCGCGCACTCAATGCCGTAAACACCGTCGTATTTCGAAACGGCAAGCGTTATGGCTACAACACCGACTGGTGGGGTTTCGCCGAAAGCTTTCGTCGCGGGCTGCCGGGGGTCGAGATGAATCGTGTCACGCTGATCGGCGCCGGTGGCGCCGGTGCAGCGGTGGGCTTCGCTGCACTCGAACTCGGCGCACGGCAGCTGCGAATCTTCGATGCGAACCAACAACGTGCAGCGGCCCTCGTCAGGCGCCTGGCCACGCTGTTTCCAGATCGAACGATCGACGCTGAAGTATCGGTCGACATGGCATTGCAAGACACCGACGGCGTAATCCATGCCACGCCAACCGGGATGCTCAAACTGCCAGGGCTACCCGTGCCTGCCGCCTACCTGCACCCTCCGATTTGGGTCGCCGACATCGTCTACGTGCCGCTCGAGACGGAACTTCTGGAGATAGCGCGTCGCAACGGCTGTCGCATTCTCGCAGGCAACGGCATGGCGGTATTTCAAGCCGCGCTCGCCTTCGAATTGTTTCTTGATCTGAAGCCCGATGCCGAGCGCATGCTCGCCGGCTTTCGCTCCAAAGCCGCATCCGCGGCCGCCTGACGCGCCCCCAACCGTCCCTGCATGGACGCGACGCGTCGCCCCGGCGTACCCTACGCGCTGGAGGCTCCATGAAAATTCTCGTCCTGCACGGCATCAACCTCGACATGTTCGGCAAGCGTGATCCGCAGCATTACGGCACGATCACCCTGCCCGAAATCGACGCCAGCCTGCGCAAGCTCGCGGCGGAACTCGGCGTGGACCTGGAGACGTTTCACAGCAATCACGAAGGCGCGATGTGCGAGCGCATCCACCGCGCACACGAACAGGATTTCGCCGCCGTCGTGATCAATGCGGGCGCCTGGACCCATTACAGCTACGGTTTGCGCGACGCGCTTGCCATCCTCCGAGTGCCGATCGTGGAAGTGCACATGTCCAACGTGTATGCACGCGAGCCCTTCCGGCACGTCACTGTCCTGGGAGACATCATCCGCGGCAAGATTGCCGGGTTCGGCGTCGACAGCTATCTGCTCGCGTTGCGCGCAGCCGTCACGGCGGTCAACCCAGCACAGGGCTGACCGCCGCATTCTGGACGGGCACGCGATTCAGTCGCGCGGACGAATCGGTGCCGGCGGGCCCATCTGCACCGGCTTCGCAGGATTTGCCTTCAGAAAATCGAGCGCCTTGACGTCGAGTTTTTCGATCGTGATTCGATCGCCGAATATGACTTTGCGCTCGTCACCGGCGCGCCAGGCCGGCCACTTTACGTCCGCCGTGGCAGGATTTCCGGTCCGTGCAAACGCGATCAAAGAATCCATCATCTTGGCAGACAAGTCGCGGTCCCAGTCAGTCCAGATACGCGTCGATCGAAACAGGTTCAACGATTCGAGCGTGCCGAACCAAAACGGGATATCTGCCGTGTGATAAGCACCGATCGTCACCGGATCTTGATCGGCAATCTTTACACCCGGCGTGTACGGGTGCTTGCGCGCGTAGGTGTTGATGAACGCCGGAGATTTGTTGTACTGCGCCTGCAACTGCGCGCAAGTGCGCGCGTTGGTCTCGAGCCCCGCAGCGCGGGCCGCCGCCATTCCGACGCGGCGAATATCCGTTTCGCTGGCTACAGGAAACAGCTTCAGGAAGTCTTCAACCTTGTCACCGTACATTTTGGCGGCGATTTCACGGTATTCGTCGACCGTCTTCGCCGTCGCGAGCGCGTTGCTCGACTCGTCCATGTTGAAACTCGCGATGATCGGCACGTCGTTCATCTCGCGTGCTTCCATGATCGCCGACTTCGACTTGGGCATGAAACGCCCGTCGATCACCGCGCCTGCACGCAGCCCCGGAATATTCACGCCCACCTGACTCTCGGCTTGAAGTCCGATGATTTTGTCGGCGGGAAATTGACGCATGTCATCGAGATTGGCAGCACCCATTCGTTTCTGCGCTTCGAGACCAATCGCTTCACCTTGCGCGAGCGGCGTTTCGGGACCCGTCCAATTGCAACCGCTCGACATCACGGCAGTGGCAAACAATCCCTTCGAGAGAGGACTGAAGATGTGCTGGATGACCGAGCCGGCACCAGCCGACTGCCCCATGATCATCACGCGCGCAGGGTCGCCGCCAAACTTGTCGATGTTGGCCTGCACCCAACGCAACGCCGCATTCTGATCTAGATAGGCGTAATTGCCTGAATGACCACCCTGCTCCCGGCTCAACTCGGGATGCGCCATGAAGCCGAGCAAACCGACGCGGTAGTTGAAATTCACGAACACCGCGCCACGACGCGCAACTTGCTCACCGTCGTAATTGGCCATACCGGAAGATCCGATCGTCGACCCGCCGCCGTAGATGAACACGATGACCGGCAACTTTGCGCCGGGCTTCGCATCCGCAGGCGCC
>Ga0214921_10002070_pt1 | contig 33180 bp, 35 predicted proteins | sample LL1505_MetaG_FD_177992 | JGI IMG/M metagenome (GOLD analysis project Ga0214921, IMG submission 177992) | Freshwater microbial communities from Lake Lanier, Atlanta, Georgia, United States - LL-1505 | ecosystem: Environmental > Aquatic > Freshwater > Lake | place: USA: Georgia | collected... | reverse complement strand
AGTGATTCAGCTGTCTTAGGGCCCACTCCCCATAGTGCGCGCACGGGAAGTGGATGTAAGAACTCCAGGATTCGATCTGATTTGATCTCCAGCATGCCATTAGGTTTGCAGTGCTGGGATGCTAGCTTTGCAATAAATTTAGATTGCGCGATTCCCACCGAACAGGTAATTCCTTCCTCTTGCGCTACCTGCGCGCGAATCTTGGCGGCAATCTCGCGTCCATCACCAAATAGTTTCTGCGCACCTGTGACATCAAGAAATGCTTCGTCAAGTGAGATGGGCTCAACAAGGGGTGTGAAGGAGTTAAATATCGCCATCACTCGCTCTGAAATTTCGGCATAGCGATGATGTTCTGGAGCGATAAAGATGGCATGGGGGGCCATCCGCTTAGCTCGTCCCACCGGCATAGCAGCGCGAATACCAAATTTACGCGCTTCATAATTTGCCGAAAGAACTACACCTCGCACACCGGCGCCAACGACAAGGGCTTTGCCTTTATATTGCGGGTTATCGAGCTCTGCCACAGATGCATAAAAAGCATCCATATCTACATGCAAGATTGTTGCTTGCACCAGCTCTTCACTCATATCGCCACACTATCTCTTTGCGCACGCCATTTTTCGTAGGCCAGGCTTAAGTCCCACACTGCTGTTGCCCGTATTGATATGCCGCGTGCACCTGTGCGTCGAGTTTGCCCGCGCACCAAAAGCAGTGATGTCGAATACAAGGTAGATGCATGATCGACTTGTGCATCAGGAAAGAAGGTGGAATCACTACAGCCATAACCATCATCTAAGGTAAGAAAGATAACGCGGCGACCAGAGCGCACCGGCGGAGTTTGCAAAGCAACTTTCACGCCAGCCACAAGTACCGAGGACTTCGAACGTAGTGAAAGTAAATCCGATGATTTCACCGCCCCGATTGCATTAAGAAATGGCGCATAGAAGCTGAGCATATGTTCGGTGACATCCATACCTAGATGCTTTATCTCATTGCGCACTTTCTCGGCCGAGTTCATAGGTGCAAGGCCACTGCTTTCCAGTGCAGGTGGTGCAAAACCAAAGGTGAGTTGCGAGCCCGGAAGGTGGGCCACAGGTGATTTCTGCAGATCAGTAAAGTGCATCAATAGATCGCGTTGATTGCTATGAATCGAATCAAAAGCCCCGGTGAGAATAAGGTTTTCAATTACTGGAGTTGAGGCGCCAGATCTGCGATAGAAATCAGCTAAATCGATATAGGGCTGGCCGCCAATGATGGATGCAATCTCTTTTGCAGAAATTGCGCCCACGGTAGAGAAAGCGATACGAATTGCATCACCATCGAGTGTGCGCTCCACGTGATAATCGGCAGCTGATTTATTGATATCAAGGGGTGCGATACCCACACCCAGTTGGCGCACTTCATCGAGCATGAGCCGTTTGGGATACATACCGGGGTCGTGCGTTAAAACCCCAGCCATAAATGCAGCTGGGTGATGGGTCTTAAGCCAAGCAGATTGATATGTGGGCAGGGCGAAAGCGGCCGCATGTGCTTTACAGAAACCAAAGGATGCAAAGGCGCGCAATACTTCCCAGATTTCAGTGATGACCTGTAACTCATATCCACGCTGAGTTGCAGCAGGAAAGAACCAATCGCAGACTTCTTGCTGACCGCCTCTATCCCCCAGCGCTCTACGTTTCTCATCAGCGGCCGCAAGTGAGATACCAGTCATGACCGAGATAATCGAAATGACTTGTTCGTGAAAGACAACAACGCCTTCAGTTTCAGAGAGTATGGGAAGCAAGTCAGGATGAATGATGCGTACCGGAGTAAAGCCATGTCTGGCCTCAAGAAATGGCCGGATCATGTCGCTCTTGACCGGCCCTGGCCGAAAGAGTGAGATATCAATAATCAGATCGCTAAATGTACGCGGCTCTAACTTGCCGACAAGTTCGCGTTGCCCGGGGCTCTCTACTTGAAAGATACCGAGGGTGCGCGTTGATTGAATCAGGTTATAGGTGTCGGCATCATCGAGTGCCACGGCATCGATATCAATTTCAGTATCTTCAATTCGTTTAATTTCATGCACAGCGTGTGCGATAGCAGATTGCATCCGCACACCCAAGATATCGAGCTTGAGTAAACCAATATCTTCCACATCATCTTTATCAAATTCGACCATCGGAAAACCACCAGCGTTGAGTTGTATGGGTGCCCGGTCAAGAAAAGCTGCATCGGATAAGACCATTGCGCATGGATGCATTGCAAGATGTCGTGGCAAGCCATCAAGGCGACCAGCTAACGCAATCGTTGCCCGGGTCAGTGGTGCAGATGTATTCATATTCTTTAACTCAGGCAGAGAGTCAAGCGCGGCATCGATATTGCCGGCGCGAATATGCGGCATCGACTTAGCCAATAAATCAATCTCCATCGCTGGCATGCCCAGCGCCGCCCCGGCATCGCGAATTGCATGACGGGCGCGATAGGTGTCGACCATGGCAACTGTGGCGCAACGAGAAAGAGCACCTGGCTTGCTCCAATCTTGGGCGCCATAACGTGTAAAGACCATCTCGTAAATTTCAAGGCGTCTTGCAGATTCAACATCGATATCAATATCAGGAAGTGCCCGGCGCAGCGGTGAACAAAAACGCTCCATGAGTAGCCCATGTTGCATGGGATCAACGCCAGAGATTCCAAGTAGGTGACAGATCAATGAGCCGGCGCCACTGCCACGTGCTGCAACGCGAATATCGGCAGCGCGCGCCATATCGGTGATATCGGCAACGGTAAGAAAGTAGGACTCATATCCCAGCGTTGCAACTGTTGCCAGTTCATCATCAAGACGTGCCCGCGCCTTTGCAATGGTGGCGCCATCGTTATAGCGCCAATTAATTCCGGCTTCAGAGCGAGTACGCAAAAGTGTGCGCATTGCAGCAGGTGAATCAGCGCCCACAACATGGGCTTCCGGTAGATGAATAGCACCTAAGCCAATATCGCGATGCGGTGATAAGACTGCGCGTTCGGCCCACTGCCGCGTTGTCTTGAGTAATAAACGTGGCGTGCGCTCCCCTGCGGCTCGTGCGATTTCAGCAGCGAGTGCAATCATTTCATCGCTGCTTTTTAAATAGGCTTCCGCGTTGCGACGTTCAACGTTGCGTGGATGCAGTGGCACTAATTGGCGAGCGCAATCTAAGACATCAGCAACTGGTCCATCGGCGCGATCGCGCATCCGCACAGCGTTGGTAATCACTGCATCAATATCGTTATCGCGAGCAAAGATCAGACTGCGTGCTGCGTGCACGGTAGAGCGCGGACCATTACCAGCCACTAAGTGTGAGACGCATTCGATGGCATGGTCGGCAAAGAGATCTCGGGTCTGATTGAAGATATCAAGGGCGCTATCAAAGCGGTGGGCGGCAATCGCCTGCGATACCGGTGATTCAGGGCCATGAAGCAGATGCAGCTGAGATGTGTGCTGGCTAAATTTTTCCAGGAGCTCGAGTGTGAGTACCGGCTTTCGGCTATCGGTATTCATATGTATGCCAGTCATCAAGCGGACCAAACTGGACCATCCGTTATCGCTATGTGCCAAGATTGTTAGGCGCGGTAATACACCCGCTGTATCCCCCAGATAAATCGGCAGGTTGATTCCAATAATCGGTGCGATGCCATGAGCTACACACGCTTTAGTAAAACGAATTGCCCCAGCTAAGCCATCGCGATCTGTCAGTGCCAAAGCCGGCATCTCGAATTCAGATGCGCGAGCAACAAGATCGCGTGGTTGAGTAGTGCCATATTTAAATGAATAGGCACTTGCTGTACGTAAATGGATAAAACTCATACTTGATAGCTCATGACTAGATAGCTCTAATAATCCATTGACCCGTTGTCTCATCGCGTTCGAGTTGGAAGGTTGTCAGCGCACCAATCGGCGCCGCCTCAACCGTCCAGAGCGCGCGAGCTTGATCATCGGGACGGAACTTTCCATCGCTAATGCGATTCCACCATCCGCCTGCCTCGCACCATCTAGATAAAACTGCATGGATACGAAAGCGCTTACCTTTAAAGGTGAATTCGATAGGTGTGAGTCCGCCATCGGATAGGACCTCGTGCGGCCTTACTACTTCTGCTGCCATTTTTTACTACTTCCCCTGGTGCCTGTGGATATTCGAACAGATGTTCGAAAAGTAGTCCAGAGCTCTGACAAGGGCAAGTAGCGCGTGGGAGCACGCTCAGAAAGGGGGCGGATCAAGGGTGGCGTGGCGAAATATAGTTGAAATTTCAACTACTCTTAGTAAGTAACACCCCACCACTTCTTAGGAGAAACAATTGAACGCAATTCTAGTAATCGGGCGAATCCTCTTCGCATTTATCTTTGTGACATCAGGTATCGCTCACTTTGCAAAGCTTGAAGCAATGACCGGCTATGCACAGTACAAGAAGCTTCCGGCTGCAAAGCTCGGAGTAATGATTTCAGGTCTCTTCTTCCTGCTCGGCGGCATCTATATCGCAGCGGGATTCTGGGTTGACCTTGGCGCGCTCTTGCTCGCAATCACGCTCATCCTGGCCGCTGTCATCTTCCACAACTTCTGGAAAGAGACTGACCCAACAGCGAAGCAGAACGAAATGATCGCCTTTAACAAGGACATCGCACTTGCCGGTGCCTCACTCATGCTCTTCGCTCTCATCGCATGGGGAACAGTGACAGATTTGGGACCAAGTATCGGAAATCTTGCATTCTTCAACTTCTAATTAACCAGTAATTCCCGAAAGCCCCTGCGAGAAATCGTGGGGGCTTTCGCATTCTCATGGAAAGATGCGGCTATGGAAATCCTCGGAGCCCTGATTGCTGGATCATTTATTGGCACAGTTCTTGGCTTTGTTGGCGCAGGTGGAGCGATGCTCTCTGTACCGATCCTCATCTATGGCTTTGGCTTTGACCCGAACGAAGCAACCACGGCAGCTATCGCCGTTGTCTTTCTGGCTGCTGCTTCCGGTGTCATTCCGAAAGCGCGAAAGAAGCAGGTGCTCTACCGCGATGCCTTAGTAATCTGGGCATTCGGGCTCATTACCAACCTCGGCTTCTCATCAATTGCAGAAAAATTACCTGATGCATTTATTACTTCTGGATTAGCTGTTGTGCTTGTAGTTGCCGGTGCTTCTATGTTGCGCCCACCCAAACTTGAAGAACAAAAGCGCATGCCCATACCAGTGCTCATAGTGATGTCGCTGGTTATTGGCTCCATTACCGGACTCTTCGGAATTGGTGGCGGATTCATAGCGCTACCAGTGCTGGTGCTCTTCTTTGGAACACCGCAAGTAGTCGCTGCCGGAACGGCACTTTTTATTATCTGCATCAACTCACTCACTGCCTTCTTGGGCCGCCCAGATCAGTGGGGCGATGTGCAGTGGCATATCCCAATCTTTATTGGAGCTGCCGCGATTGTGGTCGCACAAATTGCATCATCGCAGGCCCATCGCACAGATCCTAAAGTCCTGCGGGCATCCTTTGCCTACCTGCTCTTTGCCCTGGCAACCTTTACCGTGATTAAAACTTGGATTTAATTAATCTCGCGCACCTTTTAGTCAGAACACCCGAATACATTTGATGACGCTATCTAATAAAGTGCACCTATGGATGGAATTCTGGAAAAGGCAGCAGTTAAACGTTTCAAAGAGGCAGCAGATTCGTTAGGCGTTAAGGGTGAAATAAATATTCTCGCCGACACCGCTCGCACTGCAATCGATGCCGCAAATGGTCTTGGTATTGAAGTTGGACAGATCGCTTCATCTCTCATTTTCAGACTCCCATCGGGTAACCCGCTCTTAATTATTACTAGCGGTCGCCATCGTGTTGATACTGCACTCGTTGCTAAAAACCTTGGTATTGCCGAACTCGGCAGAGCAGATGCTAACTATGTGAAGGAAGTCTCTGGCTATTCAGTCGGTGGCGTATCTCCCATCGGTTGGATGACAAAGCCAGAAATCACTCTGATTGATCAAGCGCTCAATGACTATGACGTCGTATGGGCTGCCTCAGGACACCCTCATGCGGTTTATCCAACAACGTATGCCGAACTCATTACTTGCACAAGTGCACAGCCAATGGTTGTCGGTGATTAAAGATGAATACTCTTGGAATGATCACGATTGTTATTGATGAATACGATGCCGCCATTAAGCATTACGTTAAAGATTTAGGATTTGCACTCATTGAAGATTCAACGCTCACTCCTGACAAGCGCTGGGTGGTTGTAGCTCCCAGTAATGAAGGGGCAAAGATTCTGCTTGCGAAAGCTGCAAGTGAGACCCAGAAAGCAGCCATTGGAAACTCAACAGGTGGCCGGGTTGGTTTCTTCATGTATACAACAGAATTTTCGCAAACTTATGAACTCTATAAGTCGCGAGGAATCAGATTCATAGAAGAGCCTCGCCAAGAGGCATACGGCCGAGTAGTCGTATTCAAGGACAAGTATGGGAATAAGTGGGACTTAATTGGGCAGCACGAAATTGATGATCGGAGATTAAGCCAGTAACTCCGCAAGTAACTTCTCTACACGCCCCTTGATGTCATCACGGATTACTCGCACAGACTCAATCCCTTGTCCTGCCGGATCATCCAGCACCCAGTCTTCATAACGCTTTCCTGGGTAGTAAGGACATGCATCTCCGCAGCCCATAGTCACCACAGCATCTGATGCCTGCACAGCTTCAGGTGTAAGAATCTTTGGCGTGTTATTTGCGATATCAATTCCTACTTCAGCCATCGCCTCAACTGCAATTGGGTTGATGGAATCTTTTGGCGCAGAGCCTGCCGAGAGAACCTCAACACGACCTTGGCCGAGTTCGCGCATAAAACCGGCCGCCATCTGGGAACGACCTGCATTGTGAACGCAGACAAAGAGAACGCTTGGCTTACTCATTTATTTTCCTGACTTTGCTTTAGAGGTAAGTGCTTTAAATCCTAGGTATCCAAGAAGTCCACCGAGAATTTCGGCGAGAACAAATAAAGGAGCGGAGACTGGCGCGATGCCGGAGAAAGTATCGGAGAAGATGCGACCAAAGACCGCCGCTGGGTTGGCAAAAGAGGTTGATGATGTGAAGAAGTAGGCAGCTCCGATCCAGGCGGCAACCAGGCGAGCAATCTTCTTATCTTCCTTCTGCTTCAAGGCTAAGTGAATAATCAATATCAGGCCTGCTGTAGCAACAACTTCACCGAGCAACAGGTTGGCACCTGTGCGTTCTTTCTGTGAAATATAGATTGCAGAATATTCAAACATCAGATTGGCAATCATTGCACCCACTGCCGCTCCTGCTAATTGCGCAATAACGTAGAGCGCAAACTCTTTACCCTTTATCTTCTTGATGAAAAAATCCACTCCAGTAACAACAGGGTTGAAGTGGGCTCCACTGATGGGGCCAAGTAAGGTGATAAGAATGTAGAGGACGAAGACTGTTGCAATCGTGTTGATGAGCAACTGGATTCCAATATCGTTGCTCAGCGCCGTGGCCATAGCTCCAGATCCCACTACAGTGGCGATTAGGGTGGCGGTACCTAGAAATTCACTGGCTAACTTTCTACGCATCATGGAGCTGGGTATCCTTTGCCTATGAGTAGCGAAGACAGAGTCACTGTCGCCTACTTCTTTACTGTTAAGACCAAGAGTATCCCTTTCGCCTTTGTGAGCATGGCACTCCACGCGCTTCGCGCGCGGATGTTCACCGGGATTTCATTTGCCAAGATGCTCGGCACAGGTAGCGGTGAGACATTCACGCCCAATGATGCAAATCTCTATCGCTGGGGCATGGTCGTTGTTATCGCAAAAGAGAAGTTAAGCGCCTTTGATCAATCTTCAATCATCGGTGGATGGCGCAGACGTTCGACTTCCGAATTTCGCGCCGTGCTCACTCCCCTTTCATCGCATGGACTCTGGGCGAAGAAGAATCCATTTGATTTCACGGCGCCCCAAGTAAACCCTGAGGCAAAGATTGCAGCGATTACACGTGCGCGAATTAAGTGGAGTAAGAACTTAATATTCTGGAAATCGGTACCTCCTGTTGTTACCGATTTGCATCACTCTCCCGGTTTTATCTCAGCGATAGGAATTGGCGAAGCACCTATCGGATTGCAAGGCACTTTCTCGCTATGGGAATCAGCAGCTGCCCTGCGAGATTTTGCATATAAGGGCGCCGCGCATCAGAAGGCGATAGCGCAGACCAAAGAAATTGATTGGTATAGCGAGGAACTCTTCGCCCGCTTTGAAGTCTTGGAACTTCGCGGTGAGATTTCTGCGATTTCACTGAAGTAAGGCAGACTTCTCCTATGTCGATCCGCCATTACAACCCACGTCGTAGACGCCGTGGCGGAATCTCCCCGAATTCTCGTAACTTCCTTTACGCACTAGTTGGCCTCACTATCGTTCTTCAAATCTCTTATCCGCTTATTGGCGGTGAAGCACTTCGCATTGTCACGATTGCCACTGTGTATGCCGGCGCCTTTGCCATGATTTTGCATGGACATCTGTCGTATGGATTCAAATACTCCTCACGATATCTGCCAGCAGTATTTCTCTTTGGCTTGGGAATCGAATCTCTTGGCTTGCACACTGGGTGGCCCTTTGGTTCTTACGAATATGACTCATCGCTAGGCGTTGCACTCTTCGGCGTTCCACTCGTTGTCCCTTTTGCCTGGTTGATGATGGTGCACCCGGCGCTAATGGCAGCTAGAAGAATCTCCACCCATTGGGTATTTCTCTATGGCGGCGCACTTCTCATGGCCTGGGATTTATTTCTTGATCCGCAGATGGTTGCAGCCGGTCGTTGGACATGGGAAGTACCAGGTGCACATGTTCCCTTTACGCCCGATATTCCACTATCGAATGCCTTCGGTTGGTTACTTTCAGGACTAGTCATCACTGGAATTTTGCATCTAATTCTTCCGCGCGAGCGACGCAAAGAGAGCGCTTCACTTGTTGCTGTCGATGCCCTCTTAATCTGGACGCTCTTCTCCGGTTTCATCGGTAATCTCTTCTTCTTTGATCGCCCAGGGCTAGCTTTCTTTGCTGGATTTGTTATGGGAGTGATTCTCACGCCGTACTTCTTCTCCAGCTGGCTAAGTAATAAGAATTAATCTCTGATGCGCTTTGCACTCTTTGTACTGTGTTATCTAGTCTTGGTTATCGCACTTATCAATTTCTTCACCATTCGGAACCCCCGCAACAAATCGATGGTTTCAAAGTCTGTGACTGTATTGCTTCCCGTTCGCAATGAGCAGAGCAATGTTGGCGCATGCGTTGCCGGGCTGATGGCGCAAAAAGATGTGAAGCAGCTACAAGTAATCATCATCAATGATCAATCCACGGATAACACTGCTGAAGTTCTCTCAGAAGTAGTCGGCGCGGATTCTCGATTTACCGTAATTCAGAGCCAAGGGCCACGTGAAGGGTGGCTTGGAAAAGTCTCTGCTCTCCACACTGGGTTCGAGCGAAGCACAGGTGAGATCATCATCTGCCTCGATGCCGATGTGCGCTTAGCGCCCGATGCGATTGCGCGCTCAGTCAATCAACTAGAAGACCTAGCGCTAGATTTTGTTTCGCCATACCCGCGCCAACTAGCAGGAACTTTTAGTGAAAAGTTAATTCAACCATTACTGCATTGGTCCTGGATGAGCACTGTGATTCTGCGTCTGGCCGAGAAAGTTCCCCAAAGAAGTACCGCCGTGGCAAATGGTCAATTTTTTCTCATCCGTACAAGTGCCTTGCATGCAATCGATGGTTTTACCTCTGTGTCGAAGAAGATTCTTGATGATGTAGAACTTGCCAGATCTCTGATTACTGCAGGATTTAGCGGCGTTGTGACTGAAGGCTCAGGTATTGCCCACACGCGCATGTATACAAACTTTGATGAGATTCGCCAGGGCTACGGTAAATCTCTCCACAAGGCATTCGGTGGCGCACTCGGTGCCATCGTTGCTTCACTCTTTATTGCCGCGACCGGTATCGCTCCAATACTTCTCGCACTCGATGGCTACTTCATTGGCCTTGTTGCCTACCTCTGCATTGCATTTACCCGAGTGCTCAGCGCCATTCGCTCTCGCTCTAATCTGCTCTACGCCTTCTTACATCCACTCTCAGCTGCTCTTCTTATCTATCTCATCGCATACTCTTGGGCCAAGCGCGGCAGTATTCAGTGGAAAGGTCGCACCGTATGACCGGACACGTGGGAAAAGTGGCAAAGCCAGAACGCATTGCAGTTGTGGGCGCAGGAATTGGTGGACTCTGCACGGCAGCGCGCTTAGCAAAAGCAGGTCATCACGTAACAATCTTTGAAAGCTCAAGTCGCACTGGCGGAAAGTGCCGAACCGAATGGATTGGCCGATATGCATTTGATACCGGGCCATCACTTCTGACTCTGCCAGCTGTCTATCGAGATTTCTTCCAGCGCACCGGAGATGTCATGGGTCGCGTTTTGGAAATTGAAGAGGTAAATCCTTCTTTTGATTATCGCTTTCATGATGGCAAGAGCGTTAAATTTTCAAATCTCTCTCGAAAGAAAACTTTGGCTGCAATTTCGGAGTCACTCGGAGAAGATGCTGCCCGCGAATGGGATGAAGTAATGCTGCGAGCAGAGGCGATGTGGGATGTCTCGCGCGGACCCTTTGTTGAATCAGAGTTGAAATCACCGATCTCATTACTTAAAAGACCACGACTGATTCGTGATCTCAAGATAATCGCTCCGTGGAAATCACTGCGTGGCCTGGGAATTACAAACCCATACTTGGCCAAAATTATGGACCGTTATGCAACATATAGCGGTTCAGATCCACGAGTAGCACCAGCGGTGCTTTCCACTATCGCTTTCGTGGAAGAGGCCTTCGGTGCTTGGCATGTGAAAGGTGGCGTTGGCACGCTCTCTGAAAAAATTACTGAGCGCTGTGAAAAGCTTGGGGTCACTATTCGTCTGAATACCTACGTTGATGAAATCACAACCAAGTCAGGTGCTGTCACAGGTGTGGTTGTCCAGGGGCATCATGAAGAATTCGAGCGAGTTGTGGCAAATGCTGATGCCCAATTTGTTTATAACAAGCTGATGGCGCCTACAAATAAGGTAGTTAAGATTCGTAAGCAGTTAGCCAAATCAGAGCCATCACTTGCTGGCTTTTCACTGCTCTTAGGTTTGAAGCCGGGCACTGCAGAGCCACTTTCCCACCACACAATTCTCTTTCCCGAAAATTACGATCTCGAATTTGAATCGATTTTTACCAGCAAAACTCCCGTCGAAAAACCGACTATCTACATCTGCGCCCCACGAGATCCGCTGATGGTTAAAGATGCCGGCCACGAAGCCTGGTTTGTCTTAGTTAATGCACCACGACATGACCCCTATGAAGGTGGTTTCGATTGGAGTGATGCTGAATTTAACCAACGCTATGCAAACTCAATTATCAATCAGATAGAGGCTGCTGGAATTTCGGTGCGTGAGCGTTTAGAAGTTCTGGAAATCCGCACTCCCCTCGATTTGCAAGAGAGCGTGCATGCACCAGGTGGATCTATCTATGGAAGTTCAAGTAATGGAGCGCGCTCAGCATTTTCGCGAGTAAAAAATCGCTCTCCCATTAAGGGGCTCTATCTCGTTGGTGGTTCTGCTCATCCTGGTGGCGGGTTGCCGCTTGTGGGCTTAAGCGCCGAAATTGTTGCTAACGCAATTCTTGATTAAGACAGCTTCTTCTTGGCAACTCTCATTACCTGCATGAAGCTCACCAGCAGCAGAATTATGAACGCATATGAAACATAAGTAACTCCAGGAAAATCTAGAATAAAAATAATCAGAACTAGTGCCAGGTAGATTGCCCGCACCGGACGCTCGGTTGCCGTAACAACTCCAATTTCAAAGTGGCCAAGGGATGCCAGGCGGGCCCGGGCATATTCCTGAGTAGATGCAATCGTCCACATCAGAATCGCCGCCCATGCCGGAATCCCGGCAGTCCAACCACAGTAGAGCCAGCACGCTTCTGAGATGCGATCGGCAATGGAATCAAGAACTGCGCCCCATTTACTTTCGCGCCCCTGCACAATGGCAACACTGCCATCGATGCCATCGAAGAAGAGTGAGACGACCAGAAGTAGCAGTGCGATGCCGGCACTTGATGAAAATGCCATCGCCACTGCAGTTGCAAGCCCAAGGAGAGTTAAGAAATTTGGTGTGAACTTAAGTGCGGTGCAGACTCGCGCTACTTGATAGGAAAAACTAAGCCAGCCGGCAACTGCGCCTTTAATCGGGGCTCCCCCGTGCAGGGCGCTCCAGCGATCCTTAAATTCTCTCTCGGTCAGCGCGCTCATCGTTCATCCTTGATCTGTGAATAGATTTCACGGGTGGCAGTTGATGAATTCATTGTGTAGAAGTGAAGTCCTGGGGCTCCGCTTTCCAGTAATTGATGGCAGAGATTTGTTGCTATCTCCACACCTAATTTACTGACATCTTCTGGGTTATCTTCCACTGCTGCAAAGCGTTCTAAAATGGAGGCCGGAATCGGTGTTCCGCCTAGCTCGGCCATACGCTTTAGTTGTTTCACATTTGTCACCGGCAAGATGCCAGCGATAATCGGAAGACTGGAACCTTTTGCCGCTAACTTATCCACGAGTGCTTTCCACTTATCTGCTTCAAAGAAGAATTGTGTGGTTGCAAATGTTGCACCGCGTCGCTGCTTTTCAAGTAAGACATCAATATCCTTATCAATATCTCCATCTGAACTTGGATGACCATCAGGAAATGCTGCAACACCGATTTTGAATCCACCGAACTCTGCCGCCATTGTGACCAATTCATCTGCGTGATTGAGACCGCCTGGCGTTGGAACCCATGGTGCTCGCGGGCCAGCGGCGGGATCTCCACGCAGCGCCAAAATGCTTGTAATTCCGGCATCGCGATATTTTCCAAGAATCTCAATTAGCTCATCACGCGTTGAACCCACGCAAGTCAGATGAGCAACGGTGGGAATATGTGTTCGCGCAGTGATTTCAGAAGTGATGCGAATTGTGCGATCTCGCGTACTTCCCCCTGCGCCATAGGTCACAGAGATAAAGTCTGGGGAAATTGATTCCAGTTGCGACATCGCCGACCAGAGGCGCGCTTCACCTTCGACATCCTTAGGCGGGAAGAATTCAAAGGAGTACGTAACCCCACTTCGCACGCTGCTTTTATCCACTGCCTCAGAGTATCGTTGCGCCGTGGATAAAGAGCTCACTTCAAGCATCGAAAAGGTGCGTAGCGCGGTCAAAGAAGAGCTCACCCACTACCTGGCAGAACAACGTGACTATCTGACCAGCATCGCATCTGAGTTAATTCCGGTTTGCGATGCACTCGAAGATTATCTACTTGAAGGTGGCAAGCGACTTCGCCCGCTCTTTGCTTACGCCGGCTTTATGGCCGCGGGCGCAACGCCGACTCGCACCGATATTCGGGCAATGGCCAGCCTAGAACTCTTACAAGCATGCGCACTTATTCACGATGACCTCATGGACGGTTCTGATACCCGCCGCGGAAAACCTGCCATACATCGCCACTTTGAATCACTACATAGACAAGGTTCGATGGCGGGTGTTCCAGAACAATTTGGCGCAGCAGCTGCAGTCTTACTTGGCGATCTAGCTTTAGTCTGGTCTGATCACATGTTGCATAACGCAGGGTTATCTCACGAGAGTTTGCTGGCAGCTCTGCTGATTCACGATGAGATGCGCATTGAATTAATGGCAGGTCAATATCTCGATGTGCGAGAAGCAGGTGAGAAAGAATTCAGCGTGGAACGTTCTTTGCGTATTGCTCGATATAAATCTGGCAAATACACCATCGAGCGTCCACTTCACCTGGGCGCAGTGATTGCAAGTCCTACCCAGAGTGAACATGGCCAACTGCTCAATGTGCTGTCTGCCTATGGGCTGCCACTCGGTGAGGCCTTCCAATTGCGTGATGATTTACTCGGAATTTTTGGAGATCCGACAATTACTGGAAAGCCGGCCGGTGATGATTTACGTGAGGGCAAGCGCACCGTATTGATGGCAATGACTCTGGAAAAAGCCAGTGCACCAGCGCGACGAGAATTACAACGTGACCTGGGCAACCCAACTCTCACCGTGCAGCGGATTGAGGAGTTGCGTACCATCATCACTGAAACTGGCGCCGTGGCAGAGGTAGAAAAGCTGATCGAAGGCTTGGCGGCAGAATCAAAGATTGCAGCTCAATCATCTGCCATTGCTGCAGATGCCCAACCTTTTCTATTGGCACTGGCCGATAGCGCTATCCGCAGGAGTTACTAATGGTTGCACGTGTCAAAGGCCCTACTGATCATGTCGTTGTTGTCGGAGCCGGCTTAGCTGGCCTCAGCGCTGCGATGCGACTTGCTGGCGCCGGACGAAAAGTTACCGTCGTTGAACGTGAATCTGTGCCGGGTGGACGAAATGGTCTCCTTAAAAAAGATGGATACTCCTTTGATACTGGACCATCTGTATTAACAATGCCATCTCTGATTCAAGATGCATTCTCATGTGTTGGTGAAGATATGAAGGATTGGCTGGAATTAATGCCTCTTTCTCCTTTATACCGCGCCTTCTATGCCGATGGTTCACAAATTGATGTCCATGCCAACACCGCGCAGATGGAAGAAGAGATTCGCACCAAGGTCTCTGCCGAAGAAGCACTTGGTTATCGCCAATATGTTGATTTCGTCACCAAGCTATATAAGTACGAGATGAATGACTTCATTGATAGAAATATCGATTCGCCACTTAACTTACTTACACCTAACTTGGCGCGACTAATCGCACTTGGCGGCTTTAGAAAGCTGCAACCAAAGGTGAACCAATTTCTGAAAGATCCGCGCCTGCAAAAGGTCTACTCATTCCAGGCTATGTATGCCGGCGTAAGCCCGCAGCAGGCATTAGCAATCTATGCCGTCATTGCCTATATGGATTCAGTCAACGGGGTCTTCTTTCCTAAGGGTGGAATGCACGCAGTTCCTAGAGCTCTGGCAGCTGCTGCAACTAAGCATGGCGTTGAATTTAAGTACAACACCACAGTGACCGCACTTGATAAGCAGAACGGTCGCGTGAAGGCGGTACTTACCAATACTGGCGAACGCATTGAGTGCGATGTTGTGGTGATGAATCCAGATCTGCCTGTTGTGTGGCGCGAGCTACTAGGCAAAACACCGCTAAATATCAAGCGCCTTAAGTACTCACCATCATGTACCACACTCCTTGTGGGCTCTTCCAAGAAGTATGACCATATTGCCCACCACAATATTCACTTCGGTAAATCTTGGGATGGCGTCTTTGATGAATTAATTAAGAAGAAGCAGTTGATGTCTGATCCTTCCGTACTCGTCACAGTGCCTACCCACGATGACCCGACTCTGGCACCTGCAGGTAAGCAGTCTTATTACGTTTTATTTCCAACTCCGAACTTGACTGCAAATATCGATTGGACCAAGCAGGCCGGGCCATATCGCGATTCCATGATTAAGACTCTAGAAGAGCGCGGATATTCAGGCTTCGGCGATGCCATTGAAACTGAAGTGATGACAACGCCGCTTGATTGGCAAAGACAAGGCATGGAGCAGGGTGCACCATTTGCTAGCGCGCATACCTTCTTTCAAACCGGTCCGTTTAGACCACGCAATATTGCGGCAGGTTTTGAAAACGTTGTATTTGCTGGCAGCGGAACACAGCCAGGTGTGGGAGTTCCGATGGTTCTTATCTCAGGACGTCTTGCCGCCGAGCGCATTGTGGGTCCGGTTAAATAGATGGATGCGTTGCTGCAAGAGTCTTACCTTGAATGTAAGCGCCTGAACTCGCTGCATGGTAAGACCTATTACTTAGCAACGTTATTACTACCAAAGAATAAGCGCCCATACGTGCACGCTCTCTATGGCTTTGCCCGTTACGCCGATGAAATAGTCGATGATTTAGCATCAACGCTCACACCACAAGAGAAAGCTGATGCCCTTCGCAGTTGGAGCACCGGTGTATTAAATGATTTAGCAGCAGGACGCTCAACCGATCACATTGGTAGAGCGCTGGTAGATACTGCCAAGAAGTTTGCTATCCCCCACCAGCACTTCGTAGATTTCTTACATTCGATGGAGATGGACTTAACTGTTACGCACTATCAGACATATGAAGACTTACTTGAATATGTTTATGGCTCTGCCGCCGTCATCGGCCTTGAGATGGTGCCCATCCTTGGCTACTCAGATGAGCGAGCCTTTGAAGCGGCCAAGAAATTAGGCATCGCTTTTCAGCTTGCAAACTTCATCCGTGATGTGGGCGAAGATCTTGATCGCGGCCGGGTTTATCTTCCCTTACAAGAACTTGCTCAATTCGGTGTTGATAGGCAGATGTTAGAACGCAGAGTCTTGACTCCAGAGATAATCGCAGCGCTGAAGTTTCAGATAGCTCGGGTGCGCCAATTACAAGCTGAATCACAGGTAGGAATCTCCTACTTGGATAAGGAGTCGCGCCCATGTATTCGCGCCGCCAGCGAGCTCTATTGCGGCATCGTCGATGAAGTTGAAGCAATTGGCTATGACATTTTTAATAAGCGGGCCAAGACATCAACTGCTCGCCGTGCCAAAGTTGCCGGCCCTGCTTTTCTACAGGCGATTGCAGCTCGTATCCGCTAGTATTTTCACGCACGGGAGCCAAAGTGGCTGAGAGGACTTCATTGAAGTCGACCGTCTGACTGGTCCGGTAATGCGGATCTAGAAATGGCAGGTGTATTTTGTTCTCAACTTTATTTACAGCGTGGGGTTATGAGGTTTCCTACCTCGAATTCATCGCATCACTCGTCTCTTTTATCGGTGTTGCACTAGGTATCAAAGCAAAGAGAATTACTTGGCCCTGGTGGGCAGCAAGCAGCGTCTTATATGGCATCTTCTTTCTGCAGTATGAACTCTATGCCAGTGCCGCTCTGCAACTTATTTTTATCGCAGCAGCCGTCATAGGTTGGATTGGTTGGGAACCTACGGGTGCTAAACCAGGGCCAATAAAGAACTCCTATCGCATCTATATCCTTGCGGCGATTCTGATTTCAACTCTGGCACTTGGCCCAGTACTTAAATCCTTGGGAGCAGCCTCCACATATGTTGATGCCATTCTCTTCTTCGGAAGTTTCGCGGCGCAGATGCTGATGGTCTATGAGAAATATGAGAATTGGGTCCTCTGGCTGGTAGTTGATGCCGGATACGTCGCGCTCTATGCCTCACAAGGGTTACTCTTTACAACGTTGCTCTACGTACTCTTCACAATCATGGCAGCACTGGGATGGAGCAGTTGGTATGGAGCTCACCGCCGCGCTATTAGATCTCTGTAAAGGTGTAGCGCAACCCATCATCGCAATCGATGGGCCAGCAGGTGGTGGCAAAACCACACTTGCGCAAAATCTTGCACTCGCCTTTGCTACATCACTTTCCACTACCGTGATTCATATGGATGATCTCTACGACGGGTGGGACGGGGCTCTCGATGGCGATTTCTCATCAGTCTTATCGAATATCGTCGGATTACATAAGAAATCAGAGAATATTTCGTATTCTTCCTTTAACTGGAGCACTGAAAAATTTGATGAAAGCAAAGAAGTACCTCGCACGCAATTATTGATTCTAGAAGGTGTAGGAAGCGGTCAGAGTTCTATCCGTTCTTCACTCGCTGCCTTGATCTGGATAGATATCAACGATTCGCAAGGATTGGCGCGGGTTATTGCACGCGATGGTGAATCGATAAGAGTTCCGATGGAGAAGTGGCTCACACTTCAGGAGCAACACTTTCGCGTCGAAGGTACGCAGAACGCCGCGGATTTCATACTCACTACCTAGAATTTGTCCTATGTCTGACCTGACCGGCGAGCTCATCGATGGGCGTTATCAACTCATCCGCCAGATGGCCAGCGGCGGTATGGCCAGTATTTATGAGGCGGTAGATACTCGCCTTGATCGCAAAGTGGCAGTCAAGATCATGCACCCACACCTTGCTCAAGATGAACAATTTGTGGAACGTTTTATTCGCGAAGCAAAGGCTGCCGCATCCCTTGCCCATCCCAATATCGTCGCCGTGCAAGACCAGGGCTGGAACCAAAATGGAACACCAGCAGTATTTCTTGTCATGGAACTCATTGAAGGTCACACTCTTCGGGAATACCTCAATGAACGCGGGAAGTTATCGATTGATGACGGCATTAAATTTCTCTCTCCTGTCTTAAGCGCACTTGCTGCTGCTCACAAAATTGGCATTGTTCACCGTGATATCAAGCCAGAAAATATCTTGATCTCCAAAGAAGGTCGCATCAAGATTGCCGATTTTGGTCTGGCAAAAGGGCCACTGCTGGGCGGAACAATGACAGCTGAATCAAGTGTCATTCTCGGCAGCGTTTCCTACCTATCGCCCGAGCAAGTACAGCGCGGAATTGCAGATGCGCGAAGTGATGTGTATTCAATTGGCATCACAGCATTTGAGATGTTTACCGGAAATAAACCATTTGAAGGCGATGCTCCTATTCAAGTGGCATATATGCATGTCAATAACCGAGTGCCAAAGATAAGTTCGGTAATAGACAATGTGCCCAAGGCGCTCGATGAGCTGATCTATCGGGCAACTAGCGCTAACCCGGATGAGCGTCCACGTGATGCCGGAGCATTCTTTGATGAGCTCAGCGCGCTGAATCCTAAGAAGAATCAACTGAGTCTTGAATTAGATATTCCGATTGCGCCAATGCGCCCTAAAAAGGAACCTAAATCACTTCGCAAGCGAGTGCGAGAAATTACAGCTGCGATTCCAGTTCCTAAAGCCCAGGAGACAACGGCTCAAGTGGAAAAGCGTAAGAAAATAAGTAAAAGAGTGAAGCGAAATAGATTTATCGCACTCGGATTGGCCGTGGCGCTAGGAATATTTGGTTGGTATATACTGATTGGACCAGGCTCTCGTGTTGTTGTTCCTTCCACAGTAGGTGCGACCCAAGATGAGGTGCGAGCCGCACTTGACCCACTTGGGCTCACCTTTATCATCGCCGAAAAACGATTTAGCGAAGAGATTGCCGCAGAGCGTGTTATTGCATCATCTCCCGAAGGTGGCGGCCGCATTGATCAGGGCGGAATCGTTGATCTAGTTATCTCTAAAGGACCAGAGCGTTACGCGATTCCGCAATTAGCTGGCCTGACTCCAAAAGCTGCCGCTAATCTGGTGCGAAAACTTCCATTGGCGCTGCAAGTCAATATCGAAGAATTTAACCCAACCGTTCCACAAGGCTATGTCATCGGTTCAGTGCCGAGCGCTGGCGAGAAAGTAAAACGTGGCACCGCAATAACTATCCGCGTATCTAAAGGAATTGAACAAATTGCAGTTGCCTCATATGTTGGTAAGAGTGCCGATCAAGCACTCAATGAACTTACCGAAGCTGGTTTCATGGTGAGCTCGTTATACGGATTTAGTGAGACACGACTTGCTGGTGAAGTGATCTCGCAAAAGCCTGAGGGTGGAAAGAACGTCAATAAAGGTGCAGAAATTGAGCTGGTCGTATCTAAGGGTTCACAGTTTGCATATATTCCTAATGTCTTCTCGATCGAAGAGGCACAAGCGGTGCAGAGCCTGAAAGATCTCGAACTCAAAGTTGTTGTGAAGAAGATTGGTAAAAAAGCAGTTAAGAAAGTCACTTCCGTTTCACCAAAGGTGGGCACGAAGGTTAAACGTGGCAGTACTGTAACCATCACAGTAGGGTGAGCCGGTGAAGAACCCTCGTATCGGCGCCCACACCCCCACATCCAGCGGAATGGCTAAGCGATCTATCGCCTATGCCGAACTTACTGGCGCCGAAGCTATTCAAGTCTTCACATCTAATCCACGCGGCTGGGCGATGCCGGAAACAAATCATGAAGCAGATGCAATCTTCCGGGAAAAAGCAGCAGCACTTGATATCGAAACTTATGTACATGCACCCTTTCTTATCAATCTAGGTTCTCCTACCGAAGGCACCTATAAGAATTCATTGGCATCAACCGAGTATTCACTCAAGCGTGGCAAGGAGATTGGCGCTTTAGGTGTGGTCGTTCATACCGGCTCTGCCGTCAATGAAGACTTTATTGATAAAGCGTGGAAGCAAATTAATAAGGGCATGATGCCAATTCTTGAGGCGCTCTCAGATGATGCGCCCTACCTACTCCTTGAACCCACTGCCGGACAAGGACAATCACTAGTAAAGCGCATTGAAGATCTTGAGTACTACTTGAAGGCACTTGAATACCATCCTAAGGTCGGAATTTGTCTCGATACCTGCCACGTCTTTGCAGCCGGCCATGACATTGCAAAGAAAGGTGGAATGAAAGAGACTCTTGATCTCTTGGTTGAAGTCGCCGGCATTGAACGTATTCAACTCATTCATGCCAATGATTCAATGGATGTGTGCGGCGCCCTGAAAGATCGCCACCAAAATATTGGCGAAGGGTTTATTGGCGTTGACCCATTTAAAGAATTGTTAAAGCACCCAGCTGTTGTCAATGCTCCCCTGATTCTTGAGACTCCAGGAATGGAGCCCGAGCACGGTGCTGAGATTGCGCTATTAAAGAAGCTGCGTGGATGAGTTCTACTCACGCACTGAAAATGCGTCTTGCTCCTTGGGCACTTCTCTTAGTTTCGGCGGCATGGGGAATGGCATTTGTCGTCATGAAAGATGCAATCGAGCGCCAGAGCGTTAATAGCTTTCTCTTCACCCGTTTTCTCGTTGCTGTCATCGCAATGTTCTTACTTAAACCCACTGTCATTCAATCAATTAACCGAGAGGTACTACGGAAAGGATTTATCGCCGGACTTTTTCTAGCAGCCGGATACATTCTGCAAACTTTAGGTTTGTCCCTCACAGGCGCGGCCGTTACCGGATTTATCACCGGCCTCTATGTTGTTGCCACACCAGTTCTTGCAGCTCTCGTGCTGAAAGTGCGAATCACAGCGTTCACATGGGGATGCGTTCTCCTTGCAACCGTGGGCCTGGCTCTGCTCTCACTTAAAGGATGGAACCTTGGATATGGTGAGTTCTTAGTCTTCTTATGCGCTATCGCCTTTGCCGCTCACATTATCGCCTTAAGTAAGTGGAGCAATGGGCTTGATGTCTATGCCATGACGATTGTGCAACTTGCAACCTGTGCATTAGCAACTGGTTTCATTTCACTTATACAAGGCTATGAAGTACCACCAGATAGCAACGGTTGGTATGTCGTTCTCTTCACCGCGATAGTGTGCACAGCTGTAGCTTTCGTTGTTCAGACCTGGTCACAGGCACATATGTCAGCGACAAAAGTGGCCGTTATCCTGACCATGGAAGTTGTCTTTGCCGCCCTCTTTGCCGTGATTTTCGGCGGTGAATCCCTCTCGCTACGCACATTCTTTGGTGGTGTTCTAGTGGTTGTCGCCATGTTTATGATTGTGCTCAAGGAGGCCTAAGGATGGCAATTGATCTGCGTTCAGATACCGTCACCGCGCCCAGTGCTGAAATGCGAGCAGCAATAGCTAGCGCTGCTGTCGGTGATGATGTTTACGGTGATGATCCCACCGTTAATTCACTAGAAGAACGCGTTGCCGCACTCTTTGGACATGAAGCTGGACTGTTTAGCCCAACTGGTTCACTTGCAAATCAATTAGCGATTCGCACTTTAGTTAAACCTGGGGAAGAGTTACTAACCGAAACTAGTTCTCATATCGTGCGCGCTGAATTAGGAGCCGCTGCCACATTTAGCGGAATCACCACTCGCACCTGGCAGTCCACCCATGGCATATTGCGCGCAGAAGACCCTCTTGCAATTGCCCATGAAAATGCCGGTCCATATTTAGTATCAACAACCGCTATTGCAATTGAGAATACCCACAACTTTGGTGGCGGAACGATTCAACCGATTGATGAGATTGCAGTTCTCGCCCGAGCCGCACGGGCTCGTGGAATTTCTATGCACTTAGATGGTGCACGCATCTGGAATGCCCATGTTGCATCAGGAGTATCTCTACTCGACTACGGCAAGCACTTTGACACCATTAGCGTCTGTCTCTCAAAAGGGCTAGGTGCACCCATTGGTTCACTCATGCTTTCGACGAAAGCACGTGTGGCAGAGGCACGCATCTGGCGCAAGCGCTATGGCGCCGGAATGCGACAAGTGGGAATCATTGCAGCTGCCTGCCATTACGCACTGGATGCAAACATCACTCGCCTGGCCGAAGATCATGTTAAGGCAAAGAAGATTGCCCGCGCGATGCATGAACTTAATCCATCTCTTGTTGATCCTGATAACGTCCACACAAACATTGTGGGCCTTGACCTGGTTGGTATTGGCATGACAGCTGCGGAGTTAAATAGCCGTTGCCGTGAAGCTGGGTTATGGATTAGCGAACTTGGTCCACATTACGCACGTCTTGTCACTCATATGGATGTCAGTGATGGGCAATGCGATGAAGCAATTGCAATATTACAGCGCGCCCTCGTGGCGAAGTAGCCACTCTTTCTTATCTAAACCATAAGCATAATTACCGAGCGCTCCCCCGGTCTTCACGATTCGGTGACAGGGAACCACGAGCACAATTGCATTATTTGCGCAGGCACTTCCTGCTGCCCGAATCGCCGCTGAACTTCCAGCCCGGATAGCAAGTTCGGCATAGGAAATGACTTTGCCGGGGCGAATCTTCTTCATCGCCTTCCACGCCTCTTGCGAAAAATGACCACCTGTTTGGCGCACATGGATTGCACTTAAGGCAGCAATATCGCCATCAAAGTAATCGGTAAGTAAGTCGGTAATTACTGGAATCTTCTTGACGCTGGTGATTTCTCGCAAAGAATCTTCTTGACTCAAGCTTTCTTTGAGCGCTTTCACACTCGATAAATTAGCAGCGAGTAGAACATGCTCATCGGCAATGAGGTTGAGGGTTCCGATCGGTGAATCGAAGGTGGAGAGAAGCAGCGTCACCTTGGCAAAGTTAGCGGTCGCGCAACATTTCGGCAACCAAAAATGAGAGTTCAAGTGACTGAGAATGGTTTAGTCGTGGGTCACACGCTGTCTCATAGCGGGATTCAAGATCCTTCTCCGAGACCTCATTGCCTCCGCCAAGACACTCGGTGACATCATCACCGGTAAGTTCGATATGGATTCCACCTGGGTGGGTGCCTAGCTTCTTATGAACCTCGAAGAATCCACGCACTTCATCTAGCACATCTTCAAAGTTGCGGGTCTTATAGCCATTCTTTGATTCAAAGGTATTGCCATGCATAGGATCACAAACCCAGAGCACCTGCGCACCGCTTTTGGTCACACCCTCGACAAGTTTGGGAAGTACTTCCCGGATTGTTTTAGCTCCCATACGTGTAATAAATGTAATGCGCCCTGGTTCATCATCTGGGTTGAGCTTGGCAATTAGCGCCAGCGCATCTTCCACAGTTGATTTCGGCCCCAACTTAACTCCGATGGGGTTACGCACCTTAGATGCAAAATCAACATGTGCGCCATCTAATTGACGGGTGCGTTCACCGATCCAGATGAAGTGTCCGGAAACATCGTAGGCAAGGTCGGTACGTGAATCGATGCGAGTCAGCGCCTTCTCGTATTCGATGATGAGCGCTTCATGGCTGGAATAAAAATCAACAGCCTTAAATTGCTCCGGATCAACACCAGCAGATGCCATGAAGGCAAGTGCTCGGCCAATTTCGGTAGCCATCTGCTCGTACTTCTCACCGAACTTTGAATCGCGAATAAATCCTTTATTCCATTCATGCACCTGACGTAGGTCAGCAAATCCTCCACGCGTAAATGCTCGAACCAAGTTCAGCGTTGCCGCAGAGGTGTTGTAGACGCGCACCAAACGCTGTGGATCTGGAGTACGAGAACTTTCAGTGAATTCAATATCGTTGACCGCATCGCCTCGGTAGGCCGGAAGTGTGACATCTCCGCGAGTTTCAAGATCATTAGAACGTGGCTTGGCAAACTGGCCCGCCATCCGACCCACTTTGATGACCGGCAAGCTTGAGTGATATTGCAACACTGCAGCCATCTGCAAGATTGTCTTAATTCGATTACGAATGGAATCTGCCGTGGCTGATGCAAATGTCTCGGCGCAATCTCCACCTTGCAACCAGAAAGCACGACCTGCTGCAGCTTCGGCAATCTTTGCTTTGAGATCATCGCACTCACCAGCAAAGACAAGTGGTGGTAACGCTTTGAGATCTGCAACAGCTTTCGCTAGCGGCGCTCCATCTTTGCCACCAGGCCAATTAGGTTGCTGGGCCGCAACAAGTGTGGCATCAAAGAGGTTATCCAACTGCGAGGAAGAGTTCATAGGCATAATCGTAGAGCGTTCGATTGCAATCTCGGAGCGAGATTAGCCAAAGAACGAAGTGATCTCCTCATATCGCTCGAATGGGACGGTCTTAAGGACATCAGTTGCTGATGCCAGAGGCACGCGCGCAATCTTTGTGCCATGTAGAGCCATCATCTTTCCAAAATCTCCGTCATGGACTGCAGTAATTGCTTCCAGTCCAAATCGTGAGCTAAGAACTCGGTCAAATGCCGAAGGAGTTCCACCGCGCTGGATGTGACCCAGAACTGTGCAACGAGTTTGATAACCAGTCTTAGTCTCAATCTCTTTAGCGAGCCAATCACCGATGCCTGAGAGTTGAACATGGCCAAATGCATCCAGTGGCTGGTCCTTGGTAATCATGTCTCCATCTTGAGGAATTGCACCTTCAGCGATAACAATGATTGGAGCTGTGCCAGTTTCAAAACGTGACTTCACATATTCACAGACCTTATCGACTGAGAACTTAACTTCTGGAATCAAGATGCAGGCAGCATCGCCGGCAATTCCTGAGTGAAGTGCAATCCATCCGGCGTGACGGCCCATAACCTCAACAATGAGCGGGCGGTGGTGTGATTCAGCCGTTGTGTGCAGGCGATCAATTGCCTCCATGGCGATATTTACTGATGTGTCGAATCCAAATGTAAAATCTGTGTTGTTCAGGTCGTTATCGATGGTCTTTGGAACACCAATGACTTTTACTCCTAGGGCATCGAGCTTTGTTGCCACACCGAGAGTATCTTCGCCACCAATTGCGATAAGAACATCAATGCCTTGATCGGCAAGGTTTTGCTTTATGCGCTCTACGCCATTCTCCATTTTAAAAGGGTTGGTGCGTGATGAACCAAGAATGGTTCCACCTTTAGCAAGAATTGATTTCACTGTTGCTAGATCCAGCGGCATAGTCAGCGCCTCAAGCGGGCCTTTCCAACCATCGCGGAATCCAACAAATTCATATCCGTACTCTTTGATTCCCTTTGTGACGACTCCCCGAATAACCCCGTTGAGTCCTGGGCAGTCGCCCCCACCAGTAAGAATTCCAATGCGCATTACATACTCCAAAATTGGCTGATTGGTAGTCAACATTGACTGGCACAGTCTAGCCTTTCACCTATGTCATTAGCGCCAGAAATCCGTGCCTACCTAGAAGCCGGCGCTGCTGCCGGATTGCCACAAGTATGGGAAGCCCCCATTGAAGTCATCCGACGAAATCGGCAATCTCAGTCGGTATTTAGCGGAGCTATAGAAAAAGTCACAGAGGTAGTCAACAGATATATCCCTGGCCCCACCGCTGATCTTCCTATTCGCATCTATCGACCAACAACTGATGCCAAAGCCCCGGCGATTATCTATCTTCATGGCGGAGGTTGGGTACTGAACTTCCTTGATATTTATGACGCATCACTTTCTCGCCTTGCAAATCAAACTGGGGCAACCATTATTAGCGTGCACTATCAGAAGGCTCCCGAACATCCCTTTCCAATTCCATTTGATGATTGCTATGCCACCCTGCTGTGGGCGATTGAGAACGCCGATGCGCTGCAGATTGATAAAAATAGAATTGGCGTGGCAGGTGATAGCGCCGGCGGCAATCTGGCATCTGCAGTTGCACTCAAAGCACGCGATAATGGAATTAAGCTTGCATTTCAACTCCTTGTCTATCCCTGCAATGATCGCAACTTTGACACTGCCTCCTATAAAGAACATGCCACCGGCCTTGGGCTCACAACACAGGCCATGCAATGGTTCTGGGATCAATACTTGCAAGGTGATGCACATGATAAAAACCCATATGCAATTCCGCAAAGAGCGACAGATTTTTCCGCACTAGCTCCCGCCATCTTCATCACAGCGCAATATGACCCGCTTAGTTCTGATAGTGAGAAATATGCAGAGGCGCTAAGAAAAGCTGGCGTCACAGTTGCTTTCCGTGAGTACGCAGGAATGATTCATGGCTTCTATTCAAGTATGGGCGTCACACCAACAGCTAAAGAAGCAATCGATTTTGCTGCAGCTGAAATTAGAAAGTTAATCTAAGTAGTGTCCAGACGCGGCTGGTTCCTCTTTATTTTGGTTGGCTTTCTCTGGGGCATCCCTTATCTCTTTATTAAGGTTGCCGTAGATCCCGATAATGGATTTACGCCGGCAATTGTTGTCTGTCTACGCACCGCCATTGGCGCAGCAATTTTGATTCCGATCGCAATCAAGCAGAAGCAACTCATGCCAGCACTTCGAGGAATCAAATATGTTGCTCCCTATGCACTGTTAGAGATGATCGGGCCCTGGATTCTCATTGGCACCGCTGAGCAGAAGATTTCCTCTGGACTTGCTGGACTACTCATTGCCTCTGTTCCAATCTGGGCCACAATCTTTGCATCTATGCAAGGAGATAAAACTGTCTGGCATCGCACTCGATTAGCGGGATTGGTACTCGGTTTCATCGGATTAGTTGCAGTTGTTGGAATTGAAAGTATTAAGGGAAGCTCTGATGCTCTCTCTATCTTCATGGTGCTCATAGCTGCCGTGGGTTATTCCTATGCGGTCATGATGGTGCAAGGAGCTCTGCCAGGAGTATCTGGAATTGCAATCAATGGCGTTGCAATGGCTATTTCGGCGCTCTTCTATCTCCCCTTCGCAATTGTTCAGTGGCCGGCGCACGAGATTTCAACTGCTGCAATCAATTCAATTATCGGTCTTGGAGTACTTTCGACAGGTGCGGCCTTTGTTGCCTTCTTCACACTCACCACAATTATTGGCGTGGCTCGTGGCTCACTTGTCACTTATCTCAATACTGCATTCGCCGTAGTTCTGGGCGTCATTATTCTCGGTGAACCACTGACAACCGGAATAGCTCTTGGTCTACCTTTAGTATTGATTGGTTCGTACTTTGCGAGCCGAAAGCCAGTAACTAAGTAATTCACGCCATACTATGACAATGCTTGAAGCCCTCTTCCTTGGATTAATACAAGGCCTCACCGAGTTCATTCCAGTTTCTTCCAGCGCTCATATCCGAATCGTGGGCGAGTTCTTACCCAATGCAAGTGATCCTGGGGCAGCATTTACGGCAATCACTCAAATTGGCACAGAGCTGGCAGTTCTGCTCTACTTTAGAAAAGATATTCTGAACATCATTCGTGCTTGGTTTAAACGCGATGGCTCACCTGAAGCTCGACTCGGAACTCTCATCATTATTGGCTCTCTTCCTATCGTCATCCTTGGTTATCTCGGTCAGGATTACATCACCAATAACTTCAGATCACTCTGGATTGTTGCCAGCACTTTGATTCTCTTTGGTCTGATTCTTGGCTACGCAGATCACATTGGAAAACGAGAAAAATCATTAGCTGTACTTACTCCCAAAGATGGCATTGCCTACGGCCTGGCGCAATCACTGGCACTAATCCCCGGTGTTTCAAGGTCCGGTGCCACGATTGCTCTCGGTAGATTTCTTGGATATAAACGAGAAGCTGCTCTGCGTTACTCCTTCTTACTTGCGATTCCTGCAGTATTTGGAAGTGGGCTCTATGAGTTAAAGGCTGCTGCAGGAGATGCAACTGTCTCGGTCTATTCCATGCCCGAGATATTAGCTGCCACTGTTGTCGCATTCATCGTCGGCTATAGCGTTATTGCCTGGTTGATGAAATTTATTGCAACAAAGAACTTCACGCCATTTGTTATCTATCGGGTAGTACTAGGTTGCGCTCTTCTGATCGCACTTGCAACCGGCGCCCTTAGCGCTCAATAAAACCAAGTCTTTCCAATAACTTAGGATCGCGCTGCCACTCCTTCGAAACTTTCACGTGAAGTCCAAGAAATATTCGTGCACCCACTTCGCGCTCAATATCTTTTCGAGCCCGCATGCCAATATCTTTTAGCCGCTCACCTTGATGGCCCAAGATGATTCCGGTCTGTGAATCACGTTCGACGTGGATAGTTGCGTGGATATCGAAAAATGGGCGACTGCCCTTCTCTTCCCGCTCTGACATCTCATCAATGGTGACCATAATCGAATGCGGAAGCTCTTCTCGAGCATCGCGCATCGCCGCCTCACGGATGAGCTCACAGATGAGTTGTTGAATTCCTTGATCACTCTTCATATCCTCGGGATAGAAAGCAGGTCCGGAAGGAAGGTTCTTGCCAATTAACTCTTCTAGTAAATCTATCTGCTCGTGGATTGCAGCAGAGATGGGCACAATTTCATCCCAAGTGAATCCTTTGGCAAGTTCTGAGATGCCAAGTAAGCGTGTGGCAATATTTTTCTTTGAGACTAAATCGGTTTTTGTCACGAGTGCAAACTTCTTTGCTCGTGGGTGCTTGGCAATTTCAGCGGCGATGAATTCATCGCCAGCGCCAGATGTCTCATCAGCCGGTAAACACATCATCACAATATCGACAGAGTCCATACTTTCATTGACCACGGCATTAAGGCGATGGCCGAGCAGAGTCTTTGGTTTATGCACGCCAGGTGTATCAACTAGTACCGCTTGAAACTCTGGGTTATTTACAATTCCACGAATCGCATGACGAGTGGTATTTGGATGCGGAGAAGTAATTGCAATCTTGCTACCCACTAGCGCGTTAATGAGAGTTGATTTTCCGGTATTCGGACGCCCAACTATCGCGACAAAGCCGGAACGGAATTCACTCATCTGCATATTCTCTCACTACCCGCGAGCATTACCTAAAGGGCTGAAATCAACTCCATTGCATCGGCAACTGATGTCACTAACTCAGCGGCACGTTCGCCAATCAGACGATGACACCCCTCAGATGATGGAGAACTAATTGGTCCCGGAATTGCCATCACCGGACGCAAAAGCTCGGCCGCATCACGAGCAGTGCGCAGAGATCCACTTCTAAATGCAGCCTCCACCACAAGAGTGCTCAAAGAGAGCGCTGCAATTAGTCGATTGCGGATAAGAAATCTATGTGGCATCGCAGTAACACCCGGCATTACTTCACTGACAATCGCACCGCTCTCACAAATCTCATCAAAAAGACGTGCGTTGCCGGCCGGATACTGCACGTCAATACCGGAAGCAATCACTGCAATGGTGCGACCTTCTGCCACAAGTGCTCCGCGATGGGCGGCGGTATCTATTCCATATGCTCCCCCGCTGATGATGTCCCACTGTCTATCCACAAAACCGGAAGCAAATTCACCAGCTAAGCGCACGCCGTAAGGAGTTGGGTTTCTCGTTCCCACAATGGCAAGAGAGGGATTATTCAAAATAGAGATATCCCCTTTCACAATCAGACCCAGCGGCGGGATCGCTAATTGATTGACTCGCATCGGCCAACCGAGATCTTCCGGAGTAATAAAGACACCCCCTGATAGCGCAATTGCCGCGAGTGATTCATCTGCATTAAAGGCGCTGATGGCCTGGGTGATTGCGCCATATTTTGTGGCGTCATAAAGACCGAGTGCCAAATGCTCATAAACCATCGCGATGCCGAATTCAGCAACTTGCCGCGCCCAGTAAGAATTTCCAGCTTCAATAGCGCTAAAAAGTGCCAGTCTCTGTATCTTCACATCATCGGTAAGTAGACGCATGCGAGCACGGTAGATGAATCTGTGCCGGTGAAAGCTGGCCGAAAGGAAGGCTGTGTAAAACTATTCGAGCAGCGCTGCAATATTTGAAAATGATCTGCGATGTTCTACACAGGGACCATGTTCTGCCAGGGCTGCAGTATGTGCGGCTGTGATATAGCCCTTATGTCCAGCAAAACCATACTGCGGATATTTCTTATCAAGTTCAATCATTTCTCGATCACGCGTCACTTTGGCAATAATGGATGCAGCGCTAATTGCCGTCACAACTTGATCACCTTTCCAGACCGCCACATTAGGAATCGCCAACCCTTGAATGGGATAACCATCGGTGAGTACGTAGGCGGGTTCAATGGCTAGTCCTTTAACTGCTCTGCGCATGCCATCGAGATTAGCTACGTGCACACCCCGCTCATCAATTTCCTGCACCGAGACCCGAATGACGCAGACACTCGTTGCCAACTTCATAATCACATCAAATAACTCTTCCCGTTTCTTCTCGGAAATCTCTTTAGAATCTCGCACCGCCGCTAACTCAGGCGCAGCTGGATCTGAAAGAATCACTGCTGCAATAACAAGAGGTCCAGCACAAGGGCCGCGTCCGGCTTCATCAACACCAGCAATAGGAGAGATTCCTGCGGCCTGGAGTAGCTCCTCAATGGCTTTCATCAAGATGCCTTCATCGAGTTGCGCTACTTAATTGGATTTTGAGAAGAGATGATGCCAATATTTTTAATCGGCCAGATAATGGCATAGGCGCGGCCAGTAACTCTTGATACCGGAACAAATCCATTGTTGACATCATCTTGGTGATAACGAGAATCAGCAGATGCTGCGCGATGATCGCCCATCACCCAGATCTTGCCTTCTGGAACTGTGACGTTAAAATCCATCTCACTCGGTTTGTTTCCGGCAAAGATATAAGGCTCAGTTGTCTCTTTGCCATTAATCGTTAACTTGCCACTTTTCGAGCAACAGATAACGCGATCCCCTGCAACGCCAATAACACGCTTTACTAGGTATTGCTTTGCTGGATTAGGAAGCACGCCCACTAAGACGAGCCCCTCTTTAATCTTGGCGGTAACTTTGTTTTCACCAGGAGCGAATGGCTCTGGCAACCAATTAGCTGGATCTCTAAAGACCACTACATCGCCACGGTGAATATTCTTTGAGATAAAAGGAAGCTTATTTACCGCTACCCGATCTTGAACTTGAAGGGTGTTCTCCATTGATCCAGAAGGAATGAAAAAGAATTGGACCAGCAGAGTTTTAATCAGCAGTGAAACGGCGAGCGCAACGATTACAAGAATCGGGAACTCACGAAGGACTGAGCCCTTGCGTGACATATGAGTGAAGTTACTCGGCAGGCTTTTCTTCAGTTGCTGGTTCTTCAGCAACTGCTTCTGCTACAACTTCTTCCACAACTGCTTCTGCAACTGGCTCAGTTGCTACAACTTCTTCCACTACTGGGGCTTCAACGACTGGGGCTTCAACGACTGGGGCTTCAACGACTGCTTCCTCAATGACAGGTACTTCAGCAACTGGAGTCGAAAGAATTCCATCGCCGTAGCCTTCGATGCCATCGCGCTTTTCGCGGATCTTGGCAGCCTTACCGCGAAGATCGCGGAGGTAGTAAAGCTTTGCGCGACGTACATCGCCCTTCTTTACGAGTTCAATCTTTTCAATGACTGGTGTGTGAACTGGGAATGTGCGCTCTACACCAACGCCGTATGAAACTTTACGGATTGTGAAAGTCTCGCGAATTCCATCACCTTGACGACCGATAACAATTCCCTGGAAGACCTGAAGGCGTGACTTGCTACCTTCGATAACGCGAACGTGGATTTTAAGCTCATCGCCAGCACGGAACTGTGGAATGTCCTTGCGGAGTGAGGCAGCATCTACTACGTCGAGAATGTTCATCTTTATGGTCCTGTTCATTACCTAATTAATTAAGCACGGGTATCGCCGTGCAGAGCACCTATCTTGCCATAGAAGGGGCCTTGAGCGTAAATCGGCTATTTGCCCCCAATAATTACGCGGAGAAACCGAGAGTTGCCACCAGCTGCTGGTGCAGATGCGGACCAGCGGCGACCGTGATTTGTTGGGGCACCGCTCCATATTGGGCAAATGTTGCGCCCGCCTCAACGGCAATTAATCCACCGGCAGACCAATCCCACTCCTTGAGCCCGGCCTCGTAATAACCATCGACTGCGCCCATTGCAACATGACAGAGATCAACTGCCGCCGCTCCATTGCGACGGATATCGCGGGCAACCGGAACCATCTTTGCAAAGTCCGCTAGCTGCGTCACTCTATGCGCAACATCATATTGAAAACCTGTAGCAATCAGCGCCCGATCTAACTCAATCGGCTCATTACAGTGAATTGGATGCGAGTTATAAAACGCACCGCCACCAAGGGTTGCCCACCAGGTTGAGTTAATTGTTGGCGCAGTCACTACGCCCACAATCACACCATTGCTATCTTTGGCAGCGATAGAAACATTCCACCCTGGAAGTCCATAGAAATAATTGACGGTGCCATCGAGTGGATCGATAACCCAGGTAATTCCTGAGCTTCCCTGAACCGTGGCTCCTTCTTCCCCAATAATTCCATCATCGGGGCGGGCGGCAAGCAGTGATTGCACGATAAATTTCTCAGCCTTGATATCCATCTGGGTGGCGATATCGATTGCCGTTGACTTGGATTCAACTTCAAATGCCAAAGGTCGATCCATCAAAAGTGCCCCGGCTGCTGCGCCGACTTTCTGGGCTAAGGACAACAACTCGCCATACATGTTCGCATCTTAGAGGGTCTGCTATGCAGAAAATGCTCCGCTATCGGATATTCTCACCTCATGACCGAGCTTCGCCTTACCGGCAAATCCGAGGATGGAAATCAGCTATCCCTCGTTGATAACCAGGGCGCAGAGTTCTCACTTCGCATTAGCGACACTCTGCGCGCAACGATCAATCAACCACGTTTGACCTCGGTTCCTAGCGTTGACGCTAGCGAAACAATGTCGGTAAAAGAGATTCAGCGTCGACTACGTGCAGGTGAGAGCATGGAACAAGTCGCCCGCGAAGGCCGCCTCACGATCGAAAAAGTAGAGCGTTTCTCTGGACCTATCATGCAAGAGCGTGAATACATTCTTGACCGCGCACGTGAATTGGTGATGCGCAGAGATATTCACCGCATCGAAATGACATTTGCAGATGTCGCTATCGCCAAACTTGCTCCACGCGGTGTCGATATAGATCAGATCTCATGGAACACCTGGCG
>Ga0214921_10002069_pt1 | contig 33181 bp, 29 predicted proteins | sample LL1505_MetaG_FD_177992 | JGI IMG/M metagenome (GOLD analysis project Ga0214921, IMG submission 177992) | Freshwater microbial communities from Lake Lanier, Atlanta, Georgia, United States - LL-1505 | ecosystem: Environmental > Aquatic > Freshwater > Lake | place: USA: Georgia | collected... | reverse complement strand
GATGTACGTCTTTCTACGTCATAGGTACTAAAGCTCATTATTGAAGTATTTATTTTCACAACATAAATATACTAAATATCAGTTATTTATGAAAATATTTTATGTATTTTTACCGTGCAACAATCTCCATTTTTAACGTTGCTATTTTTCAAACCTGCCCTCTCAAATCCCAAAAAATCTGGACAGGCTTTCCATGTAATCCATTCTCGTCTTCTTTCTACTGGATTTTCTTTAGATTAGGTTTTGAAGCTTTTTTGAAGTAAAACTTTTATAATCTCCCAACAAACTACCTGGCTCTTTTTCAACAGAACTAAAAATCAAATCTACATGACTTGGCATTATACACCAAGTATATATTTTTAAGCCTTTATTGTCTATACAATATTGCAGGTTCGTAACCTGTTCTATAAAAATTCTTACCTTACAAATACATCTATCCAATAAACTTTTGCAAAACTAACAAAATACAAGCCTCCTTTGTTATGAAATTTATATTTCCTGCTCATTTGGATTTCTTTCCTACAAAAATAAAAACATTTTCCTGATTTTGAATTAGAAATGAGCTACAAGCTCGCTCCTGCTCACGGGTAAAAATTGTTTTGTGTATATCTACACAAAATTCACTTCATTCTCCAATTCAATTCCATATTTCTCTTTCACTGAAGCTATTACTTCAAAGGCTAGGTTTTTGATTTCGTTGCCTGTGGCTTGTCCGTAGTTGACTAACACAAGTGCTTGGTTTTTATGCACTCCTGTGTTTCCTATTACTTTTCCTTTCCAGCCTGCTTGCTCTATTAACCAGCCTGCTGGGATTTTGGTAAAGCCTTCTTTGGTAGGGTATGCTGGCAAAGTAGGGTATTGTTGTTTTAAGTTTTCGAACTGTGAGGTAGGAATTTCTGGATTTTTAAAGAAACTTCCTGCATTACCTATTTCGGCAGGGTTGGGTAATTTACTTTGACGAATTTGAATTACGGTGTCGCTCACCGTTTTCACTGTAATATCCTGAATTCCAGCATTTGTAATTGTTTCACCAATTGCGCCGTAAGAAAGGTTTAATTCTTTTTGTTGATTTAAAACATAAGTAACGGCAAGGATAATGTATTGACCTTTGAGCTTCCGTTTAAAAACACTTTCTCGGTAACCAAATTCGCATTGGGTTAAATTGAACTTTTGGATTTCTCCACTTGAAATATGTAATGCTTCTAATTCATAAAAAATATCTTTAATTTCTACGCCATAGGCCCCAATGTTTTGCATGGGAGAAGCTCCCACACATCCAGGAATGAGGGACAAGTTTTCAATACCTCCTTTGATATTTTTATTGACACAATAAAGCACCAAATCATGCCAAACTTCTCCTGAATAGGCTTTTATAAGTACTTCCTCTGGTGTATTTTTTACTATTTCTATTCCCTTTATGGCAATTTTTACTACAATGCCATCGAAATCTTTGGTTAATAAAATATTGCTTCCTCCACCTAAAATCAATCTTTCGTTGGTAGAAAAAATGGCTGTTTTTAAAAGCGCTTTTAATTCTTCGATAGAAGTAATTTCAATAAAGTACTTTGCTGTAGCTTCAATACCAAAGGTATTAAATGGTTTGAGGGAGATATTTTCTTGAATATTCATTAATTCTTCATTAACACATTATAATATTATATTTCAAGCAACTGAAGCCAATGAAGCAGGCACCAAACTTTCTCCTTTCATCACTGGCACTACTTGGTATTTATTCAATGTTAAACAGAAAGCTATATCGTCTGTAATATCCAAATTTTGCAAACGGCGAGCATGTGAACAATTAGATAAAAAGCCTTCTAAATCGTCTTTTGCTAAATTCCACAAATGAATGGCCATATCTGTAGCATCTTGTTTAGAGGTAAAATCACCATTTAAAATATGGGCAAGTGCCCCCGCAAACAAGGTGTCTTCCATATTTACATGGCCTTTCCAACCGGCACACACCACTATTACATCTTTTTGTTTAATGCTTAAATAAGAGGCAATAGCATCTAGGTTTAAAAAAGAACCTATTATAATTTCCTTAGCATCAGATGCTTCGCTTATGGCTCTAGTGCCATTGGTGGTGGTGACTACTACAGTTTTTCCTTTTACGGCATCTTCCATGTATGAGAATGGAGAATTTCCTATATCAAAACCTTCAGCCTTTTTGCCATCTCTTTCTGCAGCAGTTATATAGCCTTTTTTAAGCCCTAGTTTTCGGCATTTATCTAAAGTATCAACGGGGATAATGCTATGCACACCATTGGCTAAACCAGTAACCATGCATGAGGTAGCACGCAGAATATCAGTAACTACTACTATTTTCCCTTTCGGATTGAACAGATGTAAAAGTTCTGGACTGAGGCAAATATCTAAAGTGGGCATTTTTTTTAGTATTAAGTATTAGGTATTAGGTACAAAGTACTAGGTACTAATACTACATATTGAACAATTATTTTTAAATTAACATAATACAAAGTGCTTAATACTTTGTACTTTTAAACAGTGCTTTTTACAAAAGGGAGCTTAACTGTTTCTATTTTTAATAATTTTTCTCTGATATTGATTTGAAGTTCCAGACCTGGTTTTGCAAATTCGGCTTTTACATAAGCCAATCCAATTCCTTTGCCTAAAGTGGGAGATTGAGTACCAGAAGTTACCTCCCCTATTTCTTCTCCATTAGTCGAATGAATTTTGTAATGAGCTCTTGGAACGCCTCTATCAATCATTTCAAAAGCTACTATTTTTCTTTCTAACCCTTTTTCTTTTTGAGCTCTTAAGATATCAACTCCAATAAAATTTTTATCTAACTTAGTTACCCAACCCAAACCAGCTTCAAGCGGAGAGGTGGTATCACTTAAATCGTTTCCATATAAACTGTAGCCCATTTCTAATCGAAGGGTATCTCTTGCGCCTAAACCAATGGGCTTTATTCCAAACTCAGCACCAGCTTCAAATAAGGCATTCCAAAGCGCTACAGCATCTTTATTTTCAACATATAATTCAAATCCTCCTGCCCCGGTATAACCTGTAGCTGAAACAATTACATGTTCTAATCCAGCCACCGTTCCATTGGTAAAAGTATAATATTCCATTTCTTTTACTGGCAGAGAAGTTAATTTAGCCAAAACATCTTTAGCTTTACGACCTTGCAATGCAAATAAAGAATAGTTGTCAGACAAGTTAGTAAGCTCCACTCCAAAAGTATTGTGCTTATTTACCCATTCCCAATCTTTGTCGATATTTCCTGCATTTACTACCAAATAATATTCCGTATCAGAAAATTTATAAACTAACAAATCATCAACTAAACCTCCGTTTTCGTTAGGAAATGTTGAATACTGAATTTTCCCATTATATAATTTAGATACATCGTTGGTAGTGATGTATTGTAAAAAATCTAGTGCTCGCTCACCTTTTACATAAAACTCACCCATGTGCGAAACATCAAAAACACCTACTGCTTCACGCACAGTTTTATGTTCTTCTATATCAGAACTATATCTAACTGGCATATTAAACCCAGCAAATGGAGCCATTTTAGCTCCAAGTTTTTCATGTAAATCGTTAAGAGGTATATTTTTCATTTTATGATTTTAGATGATAGATGTTAGATATAAGACTGAAGACCAATTATTAATTGTTAATTATTAAATAATTTGTATTTATTATACAATTCTTCTGGCACAGGTGATTTATATTCAGTGGGTTTTGTTTCAGGTTTTACCCAATCCAAATGCCCTTTTACCCAAGCATAAGCCAATCCTAAGGCCAAAATAAACACAAATAAAACCATTTCTGCAAAGGTGTACCATGCCCAATAACCATCTGTTACCTTATTTAAATAGGAATTTCCAAATAAAGTGGCCCACGGAAATAAGAAAACCAATTCCACATCAAACAAAATAAAAATCAAAGCCACAATATAAAACCTCACATTAAACCTTATCCAAGCTGTTCCCTCCGATTCTTCGCCACACTCATAAGCACTGAGTTTTTCTTCATTGGGTTTATGCGGACTAATAATGTAATTCAGTATCAAAGATACCGAAGTAAACATTACTGCCACAATGGCAAAAATGATAGCCACCCCATATTGTCCTAATTGTATATCAAACTTTATCAAACCTATAAATTTATTGCTTTACAAATTTGCAAATATATCATTAGAAATAAAACTAAAACATAAATTGATTAACATAAATTTAGCTCATTTATAGTCAATTTTCATTAAATTGCGTTTCATTTATAAGAAAATCAATATGTTTACCACTTACGTTGCTCGTACCTTTCACGGATTAGAACCAATTTTAGCAAAAGAATTAGAAGCCTTAGGTGCTCAAAATGTGTTAGAACTGAAACGAGCAGTAAGTTTTGAGGCCGATACTTTTTTCTATTACAAAGCAAATTATTGGCTCAGAACTGCACTTTGCGTGTTGGTGCCAATAGCGCAAGGAAAAGTAAAAAATGAGACCGACTTATATGATTTGGTAAAAAAAGTACATTGGGAAAAATATGTAAGCGTTGATGGTACCATTGCGGTAGATAGCACCGTGCATTCAGATTTTTTTAATCACACAAAATATGTAGCACTGAAATCAAAAGATGCAATAGTTGACAGATTTAGAGAACTTTATGGCAAAAGACCCAATGTGGATGTAGAGAGACCTAACTTGAAAATTCATATTCATATTGATAAAGACCAATGTAATATTTCACTTGATAGCTCTGGAGATGCCTTATTTAAAAGAGGTTATAGACAAGAAACCAATGATGCCCCCATCAATGAAATATTAGCGGCAGGTATGATTCAGCACACCAATTGGGACCAACAAGTTAACTTTTACGACCCAATGTGTGGTTCAGGAACTATTCCTATTGAAGCTGCATTTATTGCTGCAAATATGTCACCACAGGCCAATAGAAAGTTTTTTGCATTCATGAATTGGCCCAACTTTAGCCGTACTCATTGGGAAAAAGTAAAAGAAGAGGCGTTTAAAGTAAAAACAACACCCAAAGCTAAAATATATGCATCAGACATGAGCATGCAAGCCATCAGAATTGCCACAGAAAATGCCAGAAGAGCAGGAGTTTTAGATTATATTGATTTTAATAGAGTAAGCTTTGAATTGAGTAAAGCACCTGATGGAGATGGAATTATAGTTACAAATCCACCGTATGGAGAAAGATTACAAGCTGAAGAAGAAATTTTTAGCTTATATAAAAAAATTGGTGATACACTGAAAACCAAATATGAAGGTTACGACGCCTTTATTATAAGCTCTAATTTAGAAGCATTAAAACACGTAGGTTTAAGAGCAACAAGAAGGATTCAACTTTTCAATGGTGCATTAGAATGTAAACTTATGAAATTTAGTATTTACAGAGGCTCTAAAAAATATCAAGAAGAAGAAACAGCAAACTCATAAGAACCTAAATATCAAACTACAACAATTATATTTTTCAAGATTGATATAATTTATTAAACTATTATTTCACCATAGCGTAATGGGCATTCAAAATTTTGTGTACTTATGAGTAAGTATTTCAAATTTTGAAACCTTAAATGCCACAGTGATGAAAACGAAAGAAGAAATTGTAAACGATTGGTTACCAAGATATACTGGTGTACCTTTAGAAAATTTTGGTCAATACATTTTACTTACCAATTTTCATAATTATGTGGACATTTTTGCGGAGAAATTTGGCGTAGAAGTAAACGGCAAAGGGAAACCAATGCAAACTGCCACTGCCAACAATATCACAATTATAAATTTTGGTATGGGAAGCCCCATGGCTGCCACTGTTATGGACTTATTATCAGCTATAAAACCCAAGGCCACGCTTTTTTTAGGTAAATGTGGAGGCTTGAAAAAAACCAAAATTGGTGATTTAATTTTACCAATAGCCGCCATACGTGGCGAAGGAACAAGTAATGATTACCTTCCTCTAGAAGTACCTGCATTGCCCTCATTTAGATTACAAAGGGCTGTTTCGTCGGCCATAAAAAAACATGAAAAAGATTATTGGACAGGCACCGTGTACACAACCAACAGAAGAGTATGGGAACATGACGAGGAATTTAAAAATTATTTAAGAAGAATAAAAACTATGGCTATTGACATGGAAACTGCTACTATATTTGTGGTGGGTTTTGCAAATAGCATTCCTCATGGTGCATTGTTATTGGTTTCAGACAATCCTATGACTCCCGAAGGTGTAAAAACATCAGCAAGTGACCAAAAAGTGACCATTGATTTTGTAAATAATCATTTGAATATTGGCATTGATGCACTTATAGAACTAAGAGATTCGGGAGAATCAGTAAAACATTTAATATTTGAATAAAATATACAAGCCATTACTAATCAAAATTTAGTAATGGCTTGATTAAAAAACAATGATTTTCAATTCATTCTTTATCATTCTTTTAAAATTATTAAAAGATACCCAAAAAACTGCATTTGGACTTTTTAAAATAATGATACCTATTTCTATTCTAGTAAAAGGAATGGAATACTTTGGTTTTATTGCTGTTTTAGGAAATATACTGAAGCCAATAATGAAAATTATGGGTTTGCCAGGAGAAATAGGCATAGTATGGGCTACAACCATGATTAGTAATATTTACGGAGGAATGCTTGTATATGCTGAAATGTACAAAATATTGCAATTAACTGAGGCTCAAATCACCATCATGTGTGGACTGATGTTGGTTGCTCATACATTACCAGTAGAATTAAGGGTTGCACAAAAAGCTGGATGCCATATTTTCACTATGTTTTTTATAAGATTTGGATTTGCAATTTTATCAGGGATAGTGATGAATTTATTGTTTTCCTATTTTAACATTTTGCAAAATTCAGGTCCCAGTGAAGTGGCATTGATTCACAAAATGCCTGTAAATACAGTGCCTGATTGGTTATTGCAAGAACTACAATTTTATTTAAAAGTAACTTTTTACGTATTTTGTTTACTTTCCTTAATGCAAATACTAAAAACTATTGGTATTATAGAATTGATTTCTAGAATTTTACATCCAATACTTAGCACTTTAGGCATATCAAAAGCGGTAATTCCAATTACAGTTATAGGCTCTACTTTAGGTATTTTGTACGGAGGTGCATTAATCATAAAAGAATCAGAAGAAAAAGAGCTTAGAAAAATGGATGTGTTTTACGCTATGACTTTGATGGGATTATGCCACAGTTTAATAGAAGATAGTATTTTAATGATGTCGCTTGGGGCGTCAATTTTAGGCGTTTTTGTTTTCAGAATGTGTTTTGCTTATTTAATCACTTTAATTATTGTAAAAATATCTAAAAAGTTACCCCAAAAATTGCAAGAAAAAATATTAACATCAGTTACTTAACCACCTCAAATTCAGTTCTTCTATTCAATTCCCTACCCTCAAACTCATCATCATTTGAAGCAATTGGATGACTAGAACCATAACCTTGAGCTACAATCCTAGATTTTTCTACTCCGTGACTTGTTAAATATTCAAGCACAACATTTACTCTATATTTAGACAAAGCCAAATTATATTTTTCAGGGCCTAAATTATCTGTATGACCGCCCAATTTTGCCTTAATATTTGGATTAGATTTCATTAATTGTACTAATTTATCTAATTCTACATAAGAATCAGGTCTCAATTCAGCACTATTTATATCAAAATAAACATTTCTTAGCACCGCTTTCAAACCAACTTCTAATTTATTCAATTTCACGTCAGCTTGTAATGCATTGTTTTTATCTACTTTATCAAATTTAATTTTATCAGCTTTGTACATATAGCCATCAATTTCAAAAGAAATTGAATATTCAGTCATCATTTTGGCAGGCAACTTAAAAGAATAACTACCATCCTGACCAGCTTGCACTTTCATAAAATCTTTCCCTTTTCCATCGTACACATGAATATGAGCCTGTAAAGGTTTTCCTGTTTTGGTATCTAAAATTTTTCCTTTAATGGTAACTAAAGAGTCTTTCTTAAATTGGTCTTTTTGCAAAAACTCTTTTTTCTGCTTGTTTTGTTTTGATAATTTTTCTTGGTCGTGCTTCTTTTGCTCATCCTCTAACTTTTTCAAGTCCATTTTTTCCTCAAAAGTTAAATCTTTATGCTCAGGAATAAGTTTGTCGTGATGCGCATGCTGATTTTTTTTCTTTTCCTCTTCTTCTTTTTTCTTTCTTTCTTCGTCTAATTTCTTCTGACGTTCCAATTCTTGAATATGTTCTAATCTTTTAATATCAGTGATTTTCAATTTTTTTCTAGCACTAGCGGCAGAATCTACCCTTTTAAACTCATCCACAGGGAAATCCATCTCAAAAATATCTCTATCTCCACTACCATCTTTTTTGTAAGAAGAATATAAAGCTTTTTTCCCATCCGATGACAATGTATAAAAAATATCATCATCAGGCGTATTTATTGGATAGCCAAGATTTGCAGGTTTCATCCATTTGTGGGTGATAGAATCTTTTTTAGATCTATATACATCATATCCACCCATACCTTTTAATCCTGCAGAACTAAAATATAAGTATTTAGATTTAGTATCGAAGAAAGGACCATCTTCGTCAAGTGGAGAATTAATTTCAGGACCAAGATTGATCGCTTCCCCCCAATCTCCATTGGCATCTTTATGAGAAACATACAAATCCAAACCTCCCTCTCCACCAGGTCTGTTACTAGAAAAAATGATAGATTTACCAGAATCGCCCAAAGTCATTGAAGGCTCGTAAAATTCCGTATTTATGAATTGGTTTAATGCTTTAGGCTTATCCCATTTGCCACTTTTAAGCTTTGAAACATAAATATCTCCCCCATTTATTTCTCTGTAGATATACAATTCGTTACCATCTTTCGAAATTCCAATACAACCTTCATGAAAATCAGTATTGATAGGAGACCCTATATTTTGTGGTGCTGACCATTTATCTCCAGATTTTGTAGAATAATAAATATCCTCAAAATACTCATTGTCATTGTCCTTTTTACCTCCGGTACTTCCTTCTCTTCTTGAAGTAAAATAAATAGTTTTCTCATCAGGACTTAATACAGGTGCATAATCTGGTGAAGGTGTATTAAGTAAATCTTGTGAACTGTTATAAGTAAGTTTCACGGTGTCCTTCAAAATGTCTTTTGCAGTATTACATTCTTGAATTCTTTTTTCAATAGCCTTCAACAAATTTTCATTTTGTTCTTTGTGCTCTTTATCAGCTAAAATTCTTTTTTTGTAAATGGTGTAATTCTGAGAAGCTTCTTCAAATCGATAGGCAGCTTGCAAACATTTTGCCATTAGTAGATTAATTTCATCATCCACTTTGGCATTTAATTTATAAGCTTTTTGAAGATTTTCAAGTGCAGGAGCTTTCTGAAAAATTTCTAAATAACATTTGCCGAGCATAAAATAAGCTCTTGCATTTTTTTGATCTAGTGTTACAATTTTTTGGTATAATTCTAAAGCATCTCTCTTACTACCAAAATTAAACATTTCATCTGCTAATTTCATAATTGGGTCAGCTTGTTGCGAAGCTGTTTGTGAAAAAGTAGTAAATGAAACTAGATTAGCTAGTAGAAAAAAAAGGATTTTAAAAAGATGTATTTTGTAGAATTTTACCATCAAAATATAACTATAATAATGTGTATTAATTGAATTAATACGAAACCAAAACTAAAATGTTACAAAACAAAGAAAGTGAAGTACATAACTTCACTTTCTTTGTTTTGTATTTATTGGAATTTTATCTTCCAAGAATTTTCAATTCTACCCTTCTATTGTGAATTCTGTCTTTAGGAATTTCTTCTGAATCATTTTCTACACCATTCAAATCTAGATTAACAATTCTAGCTTTATCTATTTTTTTGGTAAGTAAATAATTCTGAACTAAAATACTTCTTTTTAAACCATATTGTCCTCTTGATTTTTCCCCATCTTTTAATGAATAAAAACCATTGATTTCAATTTTTAATTTAGGATTAGCAGTTAATAATGCAGAAACTTGATCTAGTACCCTTTTAGACTCAGCATTTATTTTGAAATCATTTACGAAGAAATATACACAAGTATCATTAAACAATTTCAAAACTGGAGACTTTACAGAAGATGACTTAGGATTTACTTTATCCATTTTATTAGATTTCCCTACAGTACCTTTGTATTTAGCTTCCATTTCCTTCACTTTTACAGCAACTTGATCATACATTGCTGCATCTTTGGCTTTATCAATTAATGTTACAATTACCCTTCTGTTTTGTGCTCTACCTTCCTCAGTGGCATTTGAAACTTCAGGAGAAATTTCACCATAACCAATTGTAAGTAATCTCGAAGCGTCTATTCCATTGCTTACCAAATAGCTTTGGATACTTTCTGTTCTTAATTTAGAAAGAATATAGTTATCAATTTCTCTACCAACACTATCAGTGTGTCCTTCAATTTTGATATAAATAGTTGGGTTTTCTTTTAAGAATTTATTCACTTTATCCAACTCAGGGAAAGAAGTATTTTTCAAATCTGCTGAATTAGTTTCAAAGAATACGTTTCTTAAATTAATTGTACTTCCAGATTGAAATGGCTCAACAACAAAGTTTTTCTTAACTTCATTATAAGTATTCACTGGAAAATTGATGTTTTCAGAATAAAATAAGTGGTCTTTTGCATTTACCGTTACTCCGTAATCTTTACCTGCAGGTAAAACTACTACATAATGACCTGTTGCTGAGTTAGCTCTATATGTTGCAACTGTTTTCCCAGACCCGTTATCTACAACAGAAATTTGAGCACCAATTGGTTGTTGGTCTTTTTTAGAAATTACATTACCAGTTAAAACCACTAAAGATTTTTTATCTTCAACTACTTCTTTTTCTAGTAAATAAATATCTTCTCTACCGTAACCACCATCTCTGAAAGAAGCAAAATAAGCTTTTTTACCATCAGGTGTCCAAGAGAAAAACACGTCATCAGCTGCAGTATTTATTGGATAACCAACATTTTCAGGTGCTGACCATGAATCTGATTTTTCATCATATATAGATTTAAAAATATCATATCCACCTATTGAATTATGACCTTTAGAACTGAAATACAAAGTTTTACCATCTGGATTTATAAACGGACCATCTTCATCATAAATTGTATTTATTTTATCACCCAAGTTTCTTGGTGTAGCCCATTCTCCGTTGTATAGCTTTTTCACCATGTAAATATCTCTTCCACCAATGCCACCTGGTTTATCACTAGTAAAGTACAGTACAGTTTCATCAGATGTAATACTTGCGTGAGTTTCATGATATTGTGAATTAATGGTAGTTGGTAAATGAGCTGCAACAGACCATTTTTTACCTTCAAGAATACTAATTAATAAATCTCCTGAATCTGGATTTTTAGGGTCTGAACGATAAATAAATAATTCTTGTCCATCTGGTGATAAACCAACACTTGCATCGTGATCTATAGTATTTACAGCAGGACCCATATTTTCCACCTTAGTCCATTCATCATTAGATTTAGTAGTGATATACAAATCTTCATAAGGTCTAAAATCAGTTGCATCTGTTCCTCCTCCAGTTGTTGTAGGTCTTCTTGCAGTAAAAATAAGTTCTGTTTCATCTGCTGAGATTACTGGTGCATATTCAGAATATTCAGTATTAATAGATGGACCTAAATTGGTAATTTTTACTTTAAGAGGATTTTTTACCAAAGCTTTACCATTTTTACAGTTTTCAATTAACCTGTCTAATTCTTCAATTGTAACTTGCGCTTTGTAATCTTTATCTAATAAAAACTCTGATTTGAATTTTTCATAAGCAACAATAGCCTCATCAAATTTTTCATGCAAGTGCAAAGAACGACCTAAATAATAGTCAAGCATGTGATGATCTTTATGAAAATCCATCGCTCTTACTCTATCTAAATATTTAAATGACTCATGTTGGTCATGTGAGTTATAATAACTTACTCCAATTTTATACAAAGTTTGTGCATTGTTTGGTTGTAAACTATCTAATTTTAAAAGTAGAGGTAATGCTTCGTGAAATTCATCAATATCATAATGACCATAAGCTTCTGCTTGCAGTTTTTTGATAAGCTTCTTATCAGCTTTAGTTCCATCTTGTGACATTGAAGGGAGAGAAAATGTCAATGCCAAGCTTAAAGATGCAATACTTAAAAGTTTCATATTATAGAAATTAAACATATATCGTAGTTAAATATTTTTCTAGTTTCGAAATAGACAAAAATATTGCTAAAAAACAAGCACTAATGATTATAATTTTGCAAAAAATGTTTATAATTTAAAAATAAACAAAGTTTTTGGTAAAATTGAATTGAAAAAACGCAATATTCATTCATTGCTTTTTGTATTAATATTCCATTTATGTAATTCAAAAATCATTAAAGCAACAACGAAATGAGAAAACGAACCATTCATAACTAACTGATTATATGTATTATAATTTAATAATTCAGAGAAAAAAATTTCATTTCCAATCACTTCTTTTTTCCACTTGAGTTGCAATTCTTTTGAAGGGATACCCGAAAATCCTGTTTTTTTTCTTTTAGTTATGTATTTTGGAAGATACGATTTAAAAATTTCAATTAATTTAATTTTACCTCTCCAAAAATTTACATTCTGAGTATCAAATTTTGCATTTAAAGTATTAGCTAGAAAAGGAACTCTAGTTTCCACACCGTACTTCATTGAAAATTTATCAGCTATAAGTAAGTTATTGTTTACTAAGTAATTATTTTTATCAAACAAAATTACCTTTTGTAAAATATCTTTTTCTTGATTTAAATGAGAAAATCTTAATTTTAGTGACTTACTAATTTCAAAAGGGGTGCCTTTTAGAATAAAAAAATCTAAAACATTTGCACTAAAGCCTGCAAAAAACTTCATTTCTTTTATTTTTTGAGGCAAAAAAGTATAAATTAATTGAAAAAATGATTTGTTCATATTTACCAATTTTGCCAACCTGTGCCTGCGATAACCACCCCAAAGTTCATCAGCCCCAATACCACTAAATAACACTTTAATATCATTTTCACTACATTTTTGGGCAATTTGTAATTGATAAAATGCTGCTAAATCGGGAATTGGCTCTTCAGCAATTAAGGCTAATTCAGAAGGTAAATTAAAATAAAAAACTGGATATAAAGATGTTAGTTCAAAATCTAAATCTTTTGCTAAAGATTTTGCTCTGTCAATATCAGAATCATAATTTTCAATTCCTTCTTGTGAAACAACATAGCCTTTAGTTTTACTTTCTCCTAATTTTTTAGCCAAAGCAACTATTATTGAAGAATCTAAACCACCTGAAACCATAAATGCCTTTCTTACTTCAATATTTAACTGAAGATTCATAGCATTTTTAAAATCTTCAAAAACTATTTTTTTTTGAAAATTAAGTGGATCAAAGTCTTGTAAATAAAGACTTTTAGATTTGTCAATTATTACAAATTTACCTGGTGGAAATCTTTCTACCTCATTCCAGATTGTTTTTTCACCAATTGCATAGCCTAAACCTAAATATTCTTCAATTGCAAAAGAATTAAATGTAAATGCATCAGAATACAGAGCTCTAAGTGCCTTAATTTCAGAAGAAAAAACAAGGTTATCTTTTAAATAATAAAGTGGTTTTACTCCATATCTATCTCTGGCAACTACTAATTCGTGTGTATTTTTATTGGAAATTATAATAGCAAAAATTCCATCAATTTCAGAAAAAATCTTTGTACCTGATTTAGTAAATATTTTTAAAAAAGTATAACCGTCAGATTTTTCAAAAGTAGTATTGTATTTTATACAAAGGGCATCAATATTATAAATTTCACCATTGAAAATTAAAGCAAAATCTTCATATTCAACGGGTTGAATCCCAAAATCTTTTGATTGATTAATTGCTAATAAGGTATGACCTAAAAAATAATTACCATGTAAAATAGCATTTTGATTATCTGGGCCACGATGTGATAATAATTTTAAAGCAGATTTAAAAGCATCATAATTACAACTATCAGAAAATGAGGCTAATAATCCACACATTATTATTCAATTGCTCCTTCTAGTACGTCTTTAATGCTTACTCTTTGACCGTCTTTATAAGCAACTACCCATGCATCAGAAACGCCCATTTCTCTAAGCATTTTCTTAAAATTATCTGCTTCCCAATAATCTCTAAAATAGCCTAAGGTGTATTTTCTTTGACCATCAGCATCAACATCACCACTAAAATTCTTATTATTATCTAAATATTTGGTTAAATCTTTGTTTTTAAAAGCACCAATTTGCACTTTAAACACGATGCCTTTTCCCCATTTGCCTTCATCATTATTAGCTGGGGCATGATTTGTTTTATTTTTGGCACTTAAATCATGGGTAACTGCCTGGCTGTGACCTCCTGACTGCATTTTTTTCAAACTATCCAATTCATTAGTCAAGTAAGAAGTTAATTCTTCCTTCACTTTTAATTTAGCTTCTAAATTGCTGATTTGGGTTTGCAATGCCTTTTTCTCGTTTTCAGCTTGGGTATGTTCTTCTGTTAATTTCTTAAACTGCAAAGGGTCCATCTCTTTTTTCTTATATTCCCACTCTTTTATGGTTTTTTTATCTGCTTGTGCAAAAACAAATCCTACAGAAAGAATTGATAATAAAAATAGAAGTTTTAACTTTTTCATAAATATTTATTTGGTTAAATTCTAAATCTAGAGGTAAATAAATTTAGAATTGGAATTTCAGAATAGAAGACAAATCTAGAAAAATAAAACTAGATTTTACAAAAAAAATTAAACAGTAGTTACAAATTTATAGAGATTACAAATGTTATAATTGCTTTCTATCTTATATTCAATCTTATCCATAATTTTATTTACAAGCAATAAACCAATTCCCCCTTTTTTCTTTTCTTTTACTAAATAATCTATGGTATTATTTTTTGATTGAATAGGATTAAATGACAAGCAATGATCTAAAATGGTTACTTTAATAGAATCATTTATTTTATTAATTTCAATCTCAATATCATCTTCTAAACCATTGTTGCCAGCATGTAAAATTAAATTGGCACATATTTCATCTACAGATAAAACAATCATATTAGCATCATTTTCAGACACATGAAGCTCTGCCAAATAATCAGCAACAAAGCCTCTCACTTCTGAAAGTGATGACAATTTAGAAGAAACAGTAATTTTATTATTTAACATTACTAGCATCGATTGCTTCTTCTTCGGTATTAAATATTTTAATAAGTTTTTCAAGGCCTAATATTGAGAATACATTTTTCACTTTATCGCTCATCCCGTATAGTGCCATGAATATGCCTTCGTCTGTAAAATCCTGAATATAAGACATAAAAACGCCTAAACCTGCTGAAGAAATATATTGCAAACCAGTACAGTCGAACAACAAATTCTTTTCTCCACCAATTTTAACTTCAGAAATCATATTATCCAAGTTTACTGCAGATGAAGCATCCAAATCTCCAATAATGCTTATGATAGTGGCATTATTTAATTTACGAGTTAGTAATTGCATACGAATTTATGATATCAATGGTTTAGTATTTATTATACATTTTTAATTACTAACAAAGTAAAATCATCATCTGGCTGTTTTCCTGATGTAAAATCAAATATTTCTGATTTGATATTGTCAATAATTGTTTTAGATGCAAATCTAGCATTTTTACAGAATATTTCTCGAAGTCTTTCATAACCAAATTCTTGATTTTGATCATTTCTTGCTTCAGTTACTCCATCAGTATATAAAAGTAAAGTATCTCCTTCTGTAAAAGTTAAAATTTTAGATTCTATAAAAGGAAGTATAGATTTATTTCTGATGATGCCCAAACCTAATCCTTCTGATTTTACAAAATCACAAGTGTTTTCAGTGGCACAACAGTAAATTGGAGGACAATGACCAGCCCTTGCCATTTCTACTTGCCTAGAATCTAAATCAAAAATTAAAATTTGTAATGTGATGAATGAATTTTTCTCTAAACATGGCACTAGAGCATCATTGGCCTTGGAAATGAATTCATTAGCTGATAAATTTAAGGTGGCTAATGCATGAAAAACGCCTTTCATTTGGGCCATGTTAAATGCCGCAGAAGTACTTTTACCAGATACATCCCCAATAACTACAATTAATTTATTGTCAATTTCTACAAAATCATAATAATCACCTCCTACTTCTTCGGCTGATTTATAAAATACTGAAACATCAAAATTAGGTACTTCAAGATAAGTGGGCAACAATCGTTTTTGAACTTTTTTGGCTACGCTTAATTGTGCTTTATATCTTTCATTTTCAATAGCTGAATTTAACAATCTAGAATTATGGATTGAAACACTTGCTTGCGCCAAATAGGTGTTAATAATCTCTATAATTTCTTTGTCGAACCCATCATTTACTTTTTTCAATAAGCCTAAATTACCAATTCTTTCACTTGTAGAATATAGAGGCAAAACTAAAGCAGATTTAAAATTAAGATTTTCAATTTCAGATGCGTGTGGAATTTTCTTCAAATTTTTTGAATTAAATGCCTGAGTATTAATCTTTGCACCCGTTTTTCTAAAAATAGTTTTGAAATTGTGAACATCGTTTCTAATAATATTTTTTAATAATAAATTAGTTACATTACCTTTTTCATCTACAATTTCTAACCATGCTGCATCGGCCAACACAATATTTATACAGCTATCAAATAATACGTCGTAAATTTTATGTTCTTCTTTTTCAAATTTAACAGTTTTTGAAAGTTTCTGAAAACTAAGCACTTCCTCAAATTTCTGTTCAAAAACACTTGAAGTGGGTAAATTAAATAACAATACCAATAAAGCTACCAAACAATACAAAAACACAAAAACGTACAAAACGATGGAGAAAATATTGCCTGAAATATCAACATGGGTAAATCTTGAGGCATTATATTCATAGTGAAATTCAACAAAAATCACAGAGATTGCTAGAATTAAAGCTAATAATAAAATACCTTGAAGTTTGTGATTAAAACTTAAATAGGCTACCCATCTTACATTAAAAGCAAAATAAAATGAAATTAACACAAAAGGAGATGCAATCCATAACCATGAAGAATAAACTTGTTCGTGATTAAAAAAATTTAAAAGACACAGAAAAAAGCATCCATATTCAAAAACTTTCCATACTGTTTGTAGTATTTTGGTTCTTTGATAAAGCACTAATCTTTTAAAAACATAAAATGCATTGGCAAGAAAAATGGTGGTAAAGGCTGCGTTAAAATTGTAAAATGCGTTTGTTAAAACGTCATTATTCTCTACATTTGACAACTCCATCACACTGAGCATCAACCTTATAAGTGTAATTACAAATATACTTGCACCGGCTGTAAGAAATGTTTTCCATAACAATTCTCTAAAATTTAAAGTTTGAATACTTCCAATTTCAAGTTTAAAAAATAACATTACAGAAATTAAAAAAGCATTAGAAGCAATTGATTTGATGGCAATAGGCAACCACACAGATTGCTGAGTATAAGCCGCATAGGTACCAGCCCAATCGTATAAAAATACTGAAAGCCAAGCAAAAAATGCTAAAACTATATATCCCCTGCTAATTGTATTTTTTTTTATCATTCTAAATTAAAAAATAAGTCATTAAAAATTTAAATTTAAAACTGAATAAAACAACAAACAATTAATGTTTTTCATTAATTTATCTTGAGTAATTAGGCGCTTCTCTTGAAATAGTTACATCATGCGGATGGCTTTCTTTCATACCTGCATTTGTAATTTTAACAAATTTTGCTGCTTGTAAATTTTCAATGGTGGCTGAACCACAATATCCCATACCTGCCTTTAGGCCACCAACCATTTGATAAATTACTTCAGAAACTTTTCCTTTATAGGGCACTCTGCCTACAATACCTTCTGGCACCAATTTTTTTACATCGTCTTCAGCATCTTGAAAATATCTGTCTTTAGAGCCGCCTTCCATGGCTTCTAAAGAACCCATGCCTCTGTAAGTTTTAAACTTACGACCTTCAAATATAATTACTTGGCCTGGAGCTTCTTCGGTACCAGCTAACACAGAACCAATCATAATACTGCTTGCCCCGCCTGCAATTGCTTTTACAATATCTCCACTAAATCTTATTCCTCCATCAGCAATTATTGGCACATTCAAATGCTTCACAGCCTTAGCAGCCTCATATACAGCAGATAACTGTGGCATACCAACCCCTGCAATAATCCTAGTTGTGCAAATACTTCCAGGACCAACCCCTACTTTTATAGCATCAGCTCCTGCTTCTGCCAAAGCCAAAGCTGCTTCTGCAGTTGCAATATTTCCACAAATAATATCTAAAGTTGGGAATTGTGCTTTTACTGACTTTAATGCATCAATAACTCCTTTGCTATGGCCGTGAGCTGTATCAATGCTAATTACATCAACGCCAGCTACTTTTAGTGCTTCTACTCTTTGCAATAAATCAGGTGTAACACCCACAGCAGCTCCTACTCTTAAGCGACCCAAATTATCTTTACAAGCATTTGGGTTGTCTTTTCTTTTAATTATATCTCTATAAGTCACCAAACCTAAAAATTTGCCCGATTTAGTAATTACTGGAAGTTTTTCTATTTTATTTTGCTGTAAAATATCTTCTGCTTCTTCTATTGTAACTCCCTCAACAGCAGTAATTAAATTATCTTTGGTCATTACTTCTCTTACAGGTTTTTTAGGGTCTTTTTGAAACCTTAAATCTCTGTTGGTAATAATGCCACTTAAAATACCCTCTTTATCTACAATAGGAATGCCACCTATTTTAAATTCTTTCATTATTTTGAAAGCATCTTCCAAAATAGCGTTATCTAACAAAGTGATGGGGTCGGTAATCATCCCGCTTTGGTATCTTTTCACTTTTTTCACTTGTTCAGCTTGCTTTTCAATACTCATATTTTTATGAATAAAAGCAATACCACCTTCCAAAGCCATGGCAACCGCCATTTCAAATTCAGATACCGTATCCATTGCCGCAGCAACAATAGGCACATTCAAAGAAATGTTTTTTGTAAGCAAAGTTTGGGTATTGGTATCTCGAGGCAAAACCTCAGAATAAGCTGGTAGCAACAATACATCGTCGTATGTAAGTGCTTCAAAAAGAAATTTAGATGGGTCTAGTGCCATTGCAAAAAGCGAAATAAGTTAGTATAGTCTCTTGCAGTGCAAATTTAACATTTATTTTTACTTAAAAAAATACAAATCCAATATCAATGTCAGTAAATTAGTTTTAAACAAATAAAAGGATTAATTTTATTAAAATTTAAAGGATTTGTAGTACAAAACTAAGATTTAAGGAGTTAAAAAATTTGTAAACAATATTAGATTATTATCATTTATTAAAAACATCATTCCCTTATCTCTACTTCTAGTCTTTCAGTATGTCTTGGAGAATTGTAGGTTTGAATTTCGACTAAAAAAATTCCAGATTTAAGATTTAATTCAGAAATATTAATTGGATATACCATTCCATGCAAAGTAGAAGAAAGGGTGTAAGTATGAAGTAAATGACCACTTAGATCAAAAAATTCTATCTCAAAAGGAGTATGTTCGTCTGAATATGCCCTGAAAAAGAGCTCATTACCGTTTGATGGATTGGGAAATAAATTGCTTTTGTGAGAGGTAAGTATAAAATGATCACCTAAACAAAATACTGGTGTAATTTCATATTTTTCATATTTTTCATTTACTATAATTCTGTAATATATTTCTTCTCCAATTATGGCTTCTTCATCTGCAATGATATAACTAGCTCCTAAACCACCTTTTCCAATTGCCTCTAATTCAGCTACTTTTTCAAATCTAAAGCCATCATAAGATCGTTCAACTTCAAAATTTATTACATCAATTTCTTGCGTGGTTGACCACAAAACTTGCACCTTATTTTCACTTTGTATTGCTTTGTATTGCGAAAAAAACACAGGAACAGGATTTGAACAGGTTGAAGATTGCAAAGTAGCACTTCCTGTTTGCCAAGCCTGCCAAGGAGATAAAGTAGTATTACAACATGCTGTGCCACTGTATCTGCAAATTTTCACATTGGCATCTCTAGCCATTGCAGAACTAGAAGTTACAGTGCCTTTATAAACTATAATCCCGTCGATATTACTACCCCCAGAGCCATAGTAAATAGATTGAAAGCCCTGATTATTAAAATCTTGAACTTCCATGTACGATTTTTCAATGCAAACTACCCCATTTGAAGAAGTAGGATTTAATGTTCAAGTCAAATAAATTTGCCCTCTATTGACTAAGTTACTTCCTGTGCCAGAAACAGTTAAATCTGTAAAATACATTTTAGCACTTGGGATTTCATTTACTATAAAACCAGAGTTATTGGTTGTAACAGCACTTGAAAATCTCATGGTGCCTCTGTTTCTAAATTTTATTTTTGTATCAATAGAAACTGAGTTTGAAATAGTTAAACTGCCACCACTTTCAACTACAATTACAATAGAGTCAGATCCTGTAACTGCACCTAAACTTAAACTGGTAATTGTAAGTGTAACACATACTCTTAAACTACCTTTGCTGACAGTGTAGGTTGCAAAAGTGTCAGAACTTGAATAACACTTAGTGGAGGCGCTATTGTTTATATTGTCTCCACTTGCAGCATCGCAACCGCTACAGCTCCCAGAAGGACCACTGGAAACACTGCATTGTGCAAAAACATTTGCAAGACAATAGAATAAGAATAAGACAGTTATGAAATATTTATTCGCTTTCATTATATATAACCCAATAGCAATTATTTGTAATTACAAAGATATTTATAAATTTTTACCAAATACATTTTTTTCAATTTCTTTAGCGGTGTTTGTATTTGCAAGTCCGCCTTTTGCTGTTTCTTTGTATCTGCTTTCCATGCTTTTGCCAACTTCAGCCATTGCCGCAACACATTCATCTACAGGGATTACCGCATTTACATCTGAAATAGCTATTTGAGCAGCAGTGTAAGCAATACTCACTGCACTTGCATTTCTTACAATACAAGGCACTTCTACCAAACCAGCCACAGGGTCACAAATTAGACCCAAAGTACACTGAATTGCAATTGCAGTAGCTGTTAAAATCTGGTTAATATTTCCATTTAAAGCATAAACTATTGCACCAGCTGCCATGGCTGCGGCACTGCCAGTTTCTGCCTGACAACCCCCAACTGCCCCTGATACTGAAGCTTTTCGTTGAATAATCATTCCAATTCCAGACGCAATTAAAAGTGCTTCTACCATGGTATCATCACTTATCGAATGACGGGTTTGTAAAGTAACTAATGCACCTGGTAAAATACCAGAGGCGCCTGCTGTGGGGGCAGCAACAATTCTACCCATGCAAGCATTCATTTCTTTTGCTGCTAATGTATTAGAAATCAAAAAAGTAAAATCAGAATTTAAGGTATGTACTGAACTATTTGCTACTTTCTTAGCGCCATTATTTACCATGCCGCTTTTTGATTTCATATCTGAAGATAAGCCAATTTGAACGGCTTCTTTCATTACTTGAAAGCGAGAAAGCATTTTGGATTTAATTTCCGTTACGGAAGTACCTACAAGATTACGCTCATAATCAAGCACTGGCTGAAAAAAAGGAATATTGTTTTGAACACAATGTAATTTCCAATCTTCAAATGAATCAAATATCACTTCCATATCTTAAAATATTTGATTCTTTAACGAAAAAACAACAAAAAGAACTAAAAACCGAAGATTTTATTCTCCAATTGTGATGGTGCCCACTCGTTGCGAATTGGTTTCTGTATCTAAAATTGAAAACAAATATACGCCAACAGTAATAGCTGCATTTTGATTATTGACAAAAATCCATGAAGAATTATTATCAGCAGAAATATTCAATTTTGCCACCACAGTTCCAGTTTGTGAGGTAATTTCTAGCATACCTCTTGAAGGGCAATTTGGAATTTTCCATTCTTGCTCGTTCAAATAAACCAAATAATTTTCAGAAGCAGTTTTAGGAGAATTTGATATTTTAGCACACTCTACTTGTGAGATATTAAGTGTATAAATTTCTGATTTACAATTTTTAACATCTTGTAACTCCAAGAAATACTCCCCTGCAGAAAGGTTAGAAATCAATAAATTATTGCCTTCAACCAATTGGCTATTCAAAAATAATTTATAAGGTTTTTCAGCCCCTGAAATAGAATTTATCTTTACAGAACCAGTGTTTTCGTTTACACAAGTAGGGAATGCTGCATATTTAATATCAATTTTTGTATCACAATTGATAACTGCATTAGCAGAACCAGTTTGCAAATTACTGTAAGCCTGCTCTTTATCAACTGATTGATTTACATTTTCATTTCCTTCACTTTTAATTTCTTGTTCAGATTTTTGAATAACAGTGTTCTTTTTTGAAGAATTTGAAGAAAAATGTTGTGCGTGTTGTTGTTTTTGTTGTGTCTGTAAAATTGTTGTGTTTATTGTTTGTTCTGTTACTAATTTATTTGTATCTTTTTGATAATCGTCTGATTTAGTTGCAATTTCGACATTTGAAGGTGCTGGTGTTTCATCTTTTTTAGTAATAAAATAAGCGGCAAATCCCACTAATACAATGCCACCAACGATTGAGAAAATTTTAGATGAAAGTCCATTACCAGCATTACTAACTTTTGTATATTCTTGTTGGGCTATATCAGTTATTTTTTTTACTTCAATAGATTGCACAAGGTTTTCAACATCAGAAATATCGGCATAAAGTTCTTGAAACGAAACGTCATTTTGAAGCCTTGATGTAAAATCAAGTGCTTCTTGAGGAGACAACAATCCATTGTTGTATCTGTCAATCAGTTCAATATCTTCAATTGCTATATTCATTTATGCACTTAATAATTCTTTGATGTGTGGTTTTTCTCTATAAAGTTGAATCAATTTTGCTTTGCATTTGTAATGCATGGTTTTTGCAGAATCTTCATTGGCCAAACTCATTTTCGCTGCTATTTCTTTCATTGTAAACTTATGAAATATAGAAAGTTGCAACATTTCATAACATCTTTCACCAATTGAAGAGAGCATTTGCTCTACCAAATTAGCTTTTTCTGTATTTACTAAATCTACAAATCCGTTTTGTTTGGTACTTTTTGTAGAACTGTCTTTTTCAGAAAATTCTTCTTTAAAGTCTAATCTCTTGTCTTTTCTTACTTTATCAATCAACTTATTTTTTGCTACTAACATCAAAAAGCCTTCTACATTGGTAGTATCTAATTGAAGTTTGTCATTCAAAACATTCAAATAGAGTTGTAATACAGCCTCTTGGAAGTAATCTTTTGCATCGTCCTCATTGCCATTTCTGTTCAAAACCATTTTTTTTACTTTTCCAAAATATGTTTTGTATAAGTAAGCAATGGCTTTTTCTTTTTGGGCAGACTTTATTGCATTTATTATTTCATTATCACTTAACATGGGTGGGATTTTTAATTTATCTGATTATCAATGATAAACAGAGATTACTTCATGAGAATCATCCTCATGAATGATGTAATATAAACCACCTGGCAATGTTTCACCAGCAGCTCCAGTACCTTTCCAGATACTTGGTGCCGCTATTTCTACGATTTTTTTAAGTTTTGAGTCTAATATTTTCACAGTTTCTTGCTTTGCAAATACAATATAATCTCCATTGGCTGGTGTAATTATCTGAGGAGAAGTCATTTGCGGACAATTTGATTTGTAAGAAACTGTAATAGTATCGTTCAATTCACAACCATTATCCTTATAAACCAAGGTGTAAGCATATTGTCCTGGCGACGTGATATTGGCATAGTTTAATTTATTGTCAAAAATTTTATTTATACTGTCGTTACTTACAATTTTTAAAGTTTCGCCTAAACAAATGGTATAATGAGTTTTGGTTTCAACTTTTGGGAAATATTTGAGAGTAAAGAAGTTGAGCGGAAAAGGAAATTGAATAGTGGTAGAATATAATTGAAATGAATAATTACCTGGTTTCATTTTTGACAACATTACCACCGGATACGTTGCTGAGGTATCTAAGATAAGTCCGGCAGAAACTAAGATTTGAGGTTTTAAGCCATAAGGCACCGTAATGGTGTGATTATAAACACTACAAACATTCAAATTGGGTTTGTAGTGACGCCAAGTATCAGAAAAAACACCTGTGATTTTTGTATTGCCTAGCGATTGAAATTTATTGTTATTGTTTTCAAACGTAAATTCTATTCCATAAACCTCATCATTTGTTTTATTTTGTAATAATGAAATTAGTCTTTCTCCGTTTTTATAGCCTTTAAAATTGGTTTTTTCTTCTGATAAAGCAATTTTTTGGTCTTTTCCTAATTGCAAATCTGCTTTTCCTACACAAAACAAGGTATCGTTTCGGTTTACAAAAAAACCTAAAGTATAAGCATCAGCCGTTGGCAGATTAAAACTTAATGTTGATGGGATATTTACCTCAAAAGTTTTAGTGGCTGCACTCTCTTGCCAAGTGTTCACTTGTGAGTATCCCAATAATGAACTCATTATTAAAGAAGTAAGAAATAATATGTGAATGTATTTTTTCATTTTTTCGGTTTGTTATAACTACATCGAACTATATTGAGAAAAGTAACTAACTATTTGAAAAAATATTTAATCCCTATTTCATATCTTTCAGATGAAATGACTACAGAATTTCCTAATCCATTAGAATACAATAGATTAAAACCTAGATTACCTATTGGAGTTTCAATATTTTCTAATCCGAATCCATAGCCAAAAGTTTGATAATGGTATAAAAGTGCAATTAGTTTAAGATTTTTTTTATAAAATGCTTCTACAAAATAATCGTTGGTAACACTTTTACTGTAAATAAAGTAAGTGCCTACCAAACTGGTTCTTAGCTTATAATCGGGATTGTTTTGCCATTCTTTAGAAAAATAAATATTAGAAAGAAAGTTTTTTCTATAATTTACTTCTATGGGGTTTACGGTTCTGTCTATCAAACTTTTGAGAGAAATACCTGCATTTACTTTTTTAGATTGAATACTTAGCCCCACATCTGCATCTGGGGCTGCATCAGCTCCGCCTGCATTTTTATCGTTACTATCAAAATTATAAGAAATGGCACCCAAACCCATGCCCAAACAAAGATTGTATTTGTAATTAAGATTGAGCAAATACCTGCTTAATAGTTTGATATTATTGAGGTGAATAAATGGCCCTTGATTGTTGTTATACAACTGTAAACCAAACGATAAGCCCTTTTTTTCTTTCAACCTGTACCATGCATCAAAATAGGTTTCGTTCATCACTTTTCTTAATCCAATATAGCTTGCATATTTAATATTGACCATGTATTGATTACTAAGCACCTGAGCAGAAGGACTGATATAAGTAAGTAAATCAGGCGAATAAATAAAATCTGTGGTAGGCAAAGCCGAATAGCTATTTTTTTGTGCATTTAGCTGAATATGAGCACTAAAATACAATAAAATAAAAATTATATAGCTTGACTTATAGGGCATTAAAGGGAAATTCTGAAAAGAAGAATTGTAAAAATATCAAAAAAATGCTTTAAAGTATAATTATTGGCTTAAATATCTGAGATTGTGTGATGTGTCTGAACTAGAATTTTGAAAATGTCTGAACCTGGATTTTGTGGATTAGGAGGATTGGAAGAGGATTACATTATACGACTTAAAAAGTAATTTTAATATTTCATTTTACAAAATCTTCTAAAACAAAACCCTTCTAAATATTCATCTAGAAGGGTATCATAAAATCCTTTTTAATCAAATAAATCCTGAGAATCTTGGTTTAGACAATTATACTCAAACTCAATTCAAAATCTTCCATTTCAGAAGATCCATATACTTCTTTCAAATCGCTAACTACAATATCAAATGCTATTGCATACATAAATTATTGCTCTTTTTTGAAGTATTTCTCTTGATGAAAATAAATTAAACCTGCATCTGTTTTAATAGAAATTATAATCCCATTAAAAGGATTGTTTTCAACTTCTAAAATAGTACCTGTCTGCCAATTACTTGCATTAGTTACAGCTGGTGAAACCAATGCTCTATCTCCTACTTTAAATTGACTTTTCATTTATTAAAGATCAACTAACATATAAAATTTTTAATTCCAATCATAAACGGCAAAATGAGATATTTTAGCATTTAGCCCATCAAGGTTTTTATTTAAGTTTTCCAATGATGTATTATTGGTTTGAGCAGAATCAATATTTAAATAGATATTAAAAATTGTATTAAAACCTCCTTTCTTATCAAATTTTTGGTATTCTTTAGGAAGTATAACAAAACTATCGTCCATATTATCAATTTGAAGTACCATATCAGGGAATAATTTTTTTAGCGTTTTAATATCTGAACCCACTCTAACATTGTCTCTAGTTCTAAATTTATTTGAATAAAATTCTATAAATTTAATTTTATAAGGTGGCTCTTCCCAGTTTTTGTTTGATATCGACAGTAATAATATACTGTCTTTGTAAATATAAAATCCTCTTGCATATTCATCTACCTCCTTATTATCAATATGTTTATATGTGAAATTATTTTTATTGCAATATTTTATTAACTTTTGATAATCATCTCCCAAAGAAATATTTCCAAATCCAGTATTATGAATTAGATATGGATCGTAATTTTCGAGAGTAGAATTTATTTTTTTTGTTTTTTCTTTACAATCAGTAAGAATAACAAGAATAAATATGCTGAAAATCAGCTTAATGAACAATAAATTCTTCATTTTATCTTTGAATAAACAATATTACAATTTCTAAAAACCGATGCCTTCGCTTAAAACGAAGGCATCGGTAAATATTCTACAAACTCACACTCAAACTCAATTCAAAATCTTCCATCTCCACAGTTTTGGCGTCGAAAACTGATTCTGAAAGTTTGAAGTCTATGCAGAATATACTTTTTTACTATTTACTTTTAAATACTCTTTCAACTGAGAAAAAGTCATATCTGCTGTTTCTTTAGAAATTTTTTCTTTTACTTCTCTAAAGTACTTTACTGTATCAAATTCTTTTTGAATTTTATTTTCCATTGTTAATAATATCTTTTGGTGAACGGATATCTAATTGAATATAACCATTTTTTATATTGATAGAATTATATCCCCTAATTCTGAATACATTAACTATATGTTTAAAGTTCCAACTTACTAAAAAATCTACTTTATTAATAGTAGCCGTTGCTATATGCCTACAATCATCTAAACTAGTTTCTCCAACAACTTTTTCTTTTACATATTGATTTGCTAATTCAAAGGCATCTTCTGTAACTTCAATTCTTTCAATATATTCTTTTGGCAAATTCAGAAAATGCTCCCTTACTTTCAACGGAGCATTTTCTAATTCTGTTTCTGTTAAATCTGAAAAAACACAAATAATTTCTCCAGCATTTACCATCTTAAATAATTCGATAGTAACTTCTTGAAATTCTACATCATATATACCTCCAAATACAGATGTATCAAAATATAACCTAGGTTTCATATTTTTTCAAATTAAATTACAAACTCACACTCAAACTCAATTCAAAATCCTCCATTTCAACAGTTTTGGCGTCTGAAACTGATTCTGAAAGTTTGAAGTCTATGGCTTGTACTTCACGGCAGATGTATTCTTGGTTGCTTAGTAAGGCTGAGTTGATTAAATCGTCTGTTTTTTGGATATTTACTTTGATTTTATCTAACACATCCAAGCCCATTTCTTTACGTAGGTTTTGAATACGGTTTACTAAATCTCTCGCAATTCCTTCTTTTTTCAATTCTTCATCAATTGCTGTATCTAATGCAACTGTAATATTTCCATCAGATGCTGAAGCTAAACCAACGGCATCTGCAGTTTTTATAATAACATCTTCTTTGGTAATTGTTGCATTTGAACCATCAGCAAAAGTGATTGTTAAGCCTGTTTTCTCTAAAGTAGCAATATCAGCTTGTGAAAGGTTTACTAAGATATTTTTAACCTCGTTGATTTTAGGTCCCATTGCTTTACCTAATCTTTTCAAATCAGGTAATAATGATTTGGTAAACAATTCACTACCTGCATTTGAATCGAAGTTAACCAAAGTTTTGATATTGGTTTCTTCTAAAATTAAGCTTTCAACGTTTTTCAATTGTTTAGCTAAAGTTTCGTCTGAAACATTGATATACAATTTACCCAATGGCTGACGAACCCTGATATTCTGCAACTTACGAACCGAGTGCACCAATGAACAAGCTTTTTGAGCCAGTTTCATACTTGCTTCTAGGTCTTTATTGATAATGTTTGAATCAGCTTTAACAAATGAAGTTAAATGGATAGATTCAAAACTTAAAGGCGTATTGTTTGCAATGGCTTGCTCACGAATTGGGTCGGTTAAGTTTTTATATAACCACTCAGCAAAGAATGGCGCAACTGGACTAATTAACTGAGCTGTAACCAATAAACATTCGTGTAACGTTTCGTAAGCAGCACGTTTATCGGCAGTTAAATCACCTTTCCAGAAACGTTTACGTGATAAACGAATATACCAGTTTGATAATTCATCGTTCACAAAATCTTCAATTGCTCGAGCAGCTCTTGTTACATCGTAGTTTTCGTATGCATCTGTAACTTCGGCAACTAATGAATGTAAAGCTGAAAGAATCCATTGGTCAAATTCGCTTCTAGTTTTTACATCAGTTAGGTTTTGCTCATCTAACACAAACTTATCAAGGTTGGTGTAAAGTGCAAAAAAGTTGTAAGTATTAGCCAAAGTATTAAACAAACGACGTTGTACTTCGGTAATTCCGTCTAAGTCAAATTTTAAGTTATCCCAAGGGTTGGCGTTCGAAACCATGTACCAACGGGTAGCATCAGGACCGTATTTGTCTAACGTTTCGAAAGGATTAATCACATTTCCTTTACGTTTCGACATTTTCTCGCCGTTTTTATCAAGCACAAGTCCTGTTGAAATTACATTTTTAAATGCAACATCATCGAACAACATGCCCGAAATAGCGTGTAAAGTAAAGAACCAACCACGAGTTTGATCCACACCTTCTGAAATAAAATCAGCAGGATATGAAGTTCTATTTTCGATTAATTCTTTGTTTTGAAATGGATAATGCCATTGCGCATAAGGCATAGCACCTGAGTCGAACCACACGTCAATTAAGTCAGTTTCACGAGTCATTGGTTTGCCTGTAGAAGACACCAAAATTACGTTATCTACGTAAGGGCGGTGTAAGTCTTCCAAACGAGTTGGTTGCGATTTACCTAAAACAGAGTTTGCTTTTTCAATTTCAGAAGCCAATTCTTCTTGTGAACCAATACAGATTTCTTCGGTTCCGTCTTCAGTTCTCCAAATAGGAAGTGGTGTTCCCCAGTAACGTGAACGAGATAAGTTCCAATCAACCAAATTCTCTAACCAGTTTCCAAAACGACCCGTTCCTGTAGATTCTGGTTTCCAGTTGATGGTTTTGTTTAGTTCCACCAAACGGTCTTTAACCGCAGTAGTTTTGATAAACCAGCTTTCCATTGGGTAGTATAAAATAGGCTTGTCAGTTCTCCAACAGTGTGGATAACTATGCTCATATTTTTCTACTTTAAATGCTTTATTTTCAGTTTTTAGTTTGATAGAAATTCTTTCATCTACCCCTAAATATTTATCTCTTCCTTGTTTTACTCTTTCCGCTTCTTTTTCTTCATCAGATAAATAAGCTTCTTTAACAGGCTCGTTAGCAAAGTCGGTAACTTCTGACACAAAACGACCTTGTTTGTTTACCAATGGCACCTCAGTACCATTTTCATCATTCACAAAAATACCTGGGATACCAGCAACTTTAGCTACACGAGCATCGTCAGCACCAAAAGTTGGGGCAATATGCACAATACCTGTACCGTCAGATGTAGTTACAAAATCACCAGCAATTACTCTGAATGCTGGCGCAGATGGCTGTACATAAGGCAATAATTGTTCATATTCAATTCCTACTAAATCTTTACCTGAAAATTCAGCTAAAACTTCAAAAGGAATTAATTTATCACCCGCTTTATAATCTTCGAAAGCCACTTCTTTTGCTTTTTCAGAGAAATATTTACCCAATAAATCTTTCGCCAAAATTACATTAATTGGCTCAAAAGTATATGGGTTAAATGATTTTACTAAAACATAAGTGATTTTCTCACCAACCGCTAAAGCTGAGTTTGATGGAAGTGTCCAAGGAGTGGTAGTCCAAGCAAGAATGTGAAAAGTTAAATGTTCAAGGTTTAAAGTTTTTGACAATTCACTTTTAACCTTAGACGTTAAACTTTTAACCTTAAATTGTGCCACCACCGAAGTATCTTTCACATCCTGATAACAACCAGGTTGGTTCAATTCGTGTGAACTTAAACCTGTACCTGCCGCAGGAGAATATGGCTGAATAGTATGACCTTTGTATAATAAACCTTTGCTATGGATTTTTTTTAAAATATGCCAAAGCGATTCAATATAATTGTTTTCGTAGGTGATGTATGGATTTTTTAAATCAACCCAATATCCCATTTTAATGGTCAATTCATCCCACTGCGAAGTGAAACGCATTACAGTTTCACGGCATTTTTTATTATAATCTTCAACAGAAATAGATTTACCAATATCTTCTTTGGTAATGCCTAATTCTTTTTCAACTTGTAATTCAACAGGTAAACCGTGTGTATCCCAGCCACCTTTACGTTTTACTTGAAAACCTTGTAAAGTTTTATATCTACAGAAAATATCTTTAATGGTACGAGCCATTACGTGGTGAATACCAGGCGTTCCATTTGCCGAAGGTGGACCTTCAAAAAAAGTAAAAGTTGGCGAACCTTCACGGGTTGAAATAGATTTTTCAAACGTTTGGTTAGTTTTCCAAAAGTTAAGCGTTTCTGAAGCTAGTTCAGAAAAATTAAGGTTTTTGTGTTCTTTGTAAGATTTACTCATGTTAATAATTCGGAGTTCAGAGGGTTCCCTAAAATCAATCCTTTAAACTTTTTGTAATTTTTATTTTTATAAAGATGTTGAATAATAATAAACAAACTCAGGCGAGAGGTAATATTCGCATTTAATTGTATTATTATATTCATCTTTCATTTCGGCAATATTTTCCCAAAATATTTGTCCTAATTCACCAATTTTAGCAGTTTTAAAAACATTTTCTGTTAATATCGATTTAACATAAATATTGTTTTTATCCAAACAGCTTGTTGCATCTATCTTTTTAATTTCTCCATTATTAAACTGACAAACAAAATAATAAGGGGCAACGCTTAGAATTTGAGTTGGTTTAATATTCATTAGTTTAATGGATTAATTTTGTGAAATTCTTTTGATTAAAAATAACTAATTAATAATCTAAATAATTAAACTTTTAACTTTCAACATTAAACTTTTAACGAACTATTTACTCAGCACTCACAACCCCATACGTTGTACTAATCTGCTTACAATCAATATCTTCATCATCTTCTTCGTAATAGAAGTCTTCGTAATGTTCCAAGATTGTACCAAAATCTTTTTCTTTTCTACCTCTGTCAAAGTTCATTACCAACGCTGGCAATAAAGTCAAATTAATCACCAAGGCAGTAAGCAAGGTAATTGAAGTAAGTAAACCTAAAGATATAGTACCTCCAAAACTTGATGCCACATAAATAATAAAACCAACAAACAACACCATTGAGGTATAGATTTGACTAGCACCTGTTTCTCTAATACTCAGTAAAACAGACTCTTTAATGCTTTTTTTCTTATGGAAAATTTCGTAACGATATTTTGCCAAATAGTGAATGGTGTTATCCACCGTAATTCCAAAAACGATACTGAAAATAATGGCGGTACTTGGTTTTAATGGAATTCCAAAATAACCCATAATAGCTGCCGTAATTAACAACGGTAAAATATTAGGAATGATAGAGATAATAATCATTCTGAAAGACGAAAACAACATCGCCATCAAAGCTGTACAAAACAAGATTGACTGAAAAATACTACCATTCAAACTCTCAATCAATAAGTTATTTCCTTTCATGCTCAGCATGGTAGTACCTGTTATTTTTACTTTAATATCGGTATCGCCAAAAATCTCTTTTATTTTTGGTTTTATTTTTTGGTTAATTAAAGTATCCAATTTCATTGAGCCTACATCTGCAATTTTACATGAAACTCTCATGGTTTGCCCTGTAGAATCAACCAAGGTTTTAATTAAATCCTGATTTTCTTTCCCTTGCGATTTTAAATATCTCAAAATAAAAGGTGCTTCGCTAGAGGTGGGCAGTCTATATTGCATAGAATCTCCATCAAAATAAGCCTGTGTGCTACTTTTTAAGAATGTATTTAAAGAAATGGGTGCAGATATTTCGGGTAAAGTGCTTAAATATTGCTCAAACTCATCCACTTTTTTCAAGTTTTTCAACTTATTGGTTCCCTTTGGTTTACCAGTGTTGATTACAAATTCTAATGGCATAATTCCTTTGAAATTCTTCTCAAAAAATTTCATATCAGCTTTAAGAGTTAGGCGTTCTGGAATATCGTCTAACATAAAAGAAATAGAATTAATTTTTGTAATTCCATAACATGAAATCACTGCTACTAGAGCACTTAAAATATACACTTCCCTGCGTTTGTTTTCAGATATAAACACCAAATAATTGAGAATTTTATTTAAGAAATCAAACTCTAAGTGTCTCATTTCCTTCACTGTTGGCGGAGGCAAATAAGATAATACAGCAGGTATAAATACCATACTTATTACAAATGCCACCATGATATTCAAACCAGCAACAATACCAAATTCTTTTAATAAACTTACATCATTGTTGCAAAGCACCCAAAAACCAACTGCAGAAGTGGCATTTACCATAAAAGTTACAAAACCAATTGATTTTATAATTGAGGTAATTGCTTGGTGTTTATTGCCATGATGTTTGTATTCTTGGTGGTATTTATTGAAAAGATAAATAAAATTGGGAATACCTGTAATTACAATTAAGGAAGGAATTAAACCTGATAACAATGAAATTTTATACCCAAAAATAACCAATGATGCCATGGTCCAAACCACAACAATTGCTACCAAAATTAAAGGTACAATTACAGAAATAGCTGATCTAAAGAAGAATAGCAACATTATGGCAGATACCAAAGTAGATAATCCCAAGA
>Ga0214921_10002068_pt1 | contig 33195 bp, 34 predicted proteins | sample LL1505_MetaG_FD_177992 | JGI IMG/M metagenome (GOLD analysis project Ga0214921, IMG submission 177992) | Freshwater microbial communities from Lake Lanier, Atlanta, Georgia, United States - LL-1505 | ecosystem: Environmental > Aquatic > Freshwater > Lake | place: USA: Georgia | collected... | reverse complement strand
ACGACGCTCAACCCCAGTGATGATCTCCATAAAAACCTCCGTCCTTAACGGCGCTCACAAGAGCGCCCGTACGAACACAGGACAGGTTCAGCCGCGATGCGGTAGGCGGGGCTCGCCGGATGGATACTTTGTATTTAAGTGTGGATATGATTGAAAGTCTCAAAATCACAATAAAATTTTATCACCAATCCATTCTGTAGCGTCTTTCACGAGGCGAAGGAAAGCCGCGCTGCAACCGTTTGGGCGAAAGCGAAGACGTTGAAACAGAGTGGATTTTATTGTCACGCATTGTCTGAAGCGCCTTGCGCAGTCACAGGGCTTTGCTGCTGCACGCGACCTGCATGACTGGCCAAATGGCGGCTAAGCTGAGGAAAAATTGCGTGGCGCAGAGCCTGAGGCTACGGGGCTGGCGGGGGCTGGCCCAGCCCCCCTTTCTAGCGCGCTATGAGGCCTGAGCGGGCCGCCACAATCTGGTTGGTGACGCAGATGTTCACACCCATCAACTGTGCCGTCCTGCCGCTGGCCCAAACCACCTTGAAGTCATGCGCGCCAGCCAAGCGGGGGGTGAAATTCATGGAACGGGTATGTTCCAGGATGTTTTGTCCCAAGCGGTCCGGGCCCCAGTTGGAACTTGCGCTGGAACCGAAATAGAACTCTCGGATCGTCTCGCCAGAATGGTTCAGCAGCGTGAAACGTGTGTCGCATTGGGCATGGGCGCTGGCACTGAAGCCTGCGGCGAGGATGGCGGCGAGAAGAACGCGACGAACGGACATGGCGAACCCTTCTGGTGGTGAAATTCGGGACCGGGCGTAAAGCACAGCAACCGATTGTCAACGCGGCCAACAGCCATAAGCTGCGGAATTATTTAAAAGATTAATAATCGTAGCTTCAGTCTCATCGATTGAGCGAGACGAGTGGTCGAGGCGCTCAACATCAATCAATCAATCGGAGTGCTTTGGGCCATGGCTTCACGCCAGGGCCCGCTGCGCCGGCGGCCGGCACATCCAGTTCAGCACGGCGGCGATGCCACCCACCACCACCATCACCGGCCAGAAGGCGGCAAAGCTGCCGGTGAATTGCAGCAGCACGGCGCCCGAGGCGGCGCCCAGGAACCCGCCAATCTGATGGCTGAAGAAGCACACGCCATAGAGCGCGCCCAGATCGGCCGTGCCAAAACGGCGGGCGATGGCGGCCGAGGTCAGCGGCACTGTTCCCAACCAGACAAAGCCCATCACCGCGGCAAAGACCATGGTGCCGATCTCGGTAGGGGTGGCCACGGCAAAGATGGCGATGGCCAGGGTGCGCAGCAGGTAAATGCCGCCCAAGGCTGCCTCCGGCCGCATCCGCCCGCTCAGCCAGCCGCATAGCCAGGAGCCGGGAATATTGAACAGGCCGATCAGCATCAGCGCCGTCGCCCCCAAACTGGTCGGCATGCCGCAAAGTGCCAGATGGGAGGGCAGATGGGTGGTCAGGAAGGCCAATTGAAAGCCGCAGGCGAAAAAGCCGCCGGTGAGCAGGGCGAAGTCACGATCGGCCAGCGACATCCGCGCCAGCCCAGGCAGCGCCTTGAGCCCGCCTGAGGGCTTGCGGCCAGGCTGGGGGTTCCACTCGATATTGCGCGAGAGCGGGATGATCAGCAGGGAGGCCACCGCCGCCGCACCAAGGGCCGCCGCCGCGCCAAAAGCGCCGGAGAGTTGATAGACCAGCGGCACCATGAAGGCCTGGCCCATCGAACCGCCAGCGGAGGCGAGGCCGATCAACTCGCCACGCTTTTCCGGCGGCGCCATGCGGCCAATGGCGGCGAGCGCCATGCCGGTGCCGGCGCAAGCCACGCCCAAGCCCGAGAAGAAACCAATGCCCAGCAGAACCGAGGCGTTGTTCGGCCAAAGCGCTGGAATGCCGCAGCCCAGCAGGTAGAAAATGCCGCCAAAGGCCATCACCCGTCCGGTGCCGTGTTTATCGGCCAGCGAGCCCGCAACCGGCTGCGCCAGGCCCCACATCAGATTGTGCAGCGCGACCGCTAGGCCAAAGGCCCAGGGGTCCACCCCATTCTCCATCTGCATGGGCAGCAGCAGCAGGCCGAAGGTCTGCCGGGTACCCATGGCCAGCGAGGCGGTGAAGGCCGCGGAGATCAGGGCGACCCAAAGGGCCTTGCGGGTGTCGGGATTCATGGCCTCAGCCTGCCAGCGCCCGCCGTGTCGTCACAACTGCGTGTGATGACGTGGCCGTCATGCGCGGGGCGCGCAGGTTCGCGCGCGCCCCGGTCGCCTAAAGCCGCACTTTTAAAAGACGACCGATCTCGCCGATCACGCCACGGCGGAAGGCCAGCACGCAGAGCACGAAGATCACGCCCTGGATCACCGTGACCCAGGCGCCGAATTCGGCCAGGTAGTTCTGCATGGTGATGATGATGGCAGCCCCCGCCACCGGACCGAACAGGGTGCCGAGGCCGCCCACCAGCGACATCAGCACCACCTCGCCCGACATGGACCAGAAGACGTCGGTCAATGTGGCGATGCCGAAGACAATGGATTTGGTGCCGCCGGCCACGCCGGAAATGGCGGCCGAGATAATGAAGGCCATCAGCTTATAGTCATCCACCCGATAGCCCAGCGAGATGGCGCGGGGCTCATTTTCGCGGATGGCCTTCATCACCTGGCCGAAGGGCGAGTTGATGACGCGATGGATGAAGAGGAAGGCGGCAATGAAGACGCCGGCCACCAGCCAATACATCGACATATCCGCGCTCAGGCTGACCGTGCCCAGGAAATTCCCGCGTGGGATGGCCTGGATGCCATCCTCGCCATTGGTAAACGGTGCCTGGACGCAGAAGAAATACACCATCTGCGCCATGGCGAGGGTGATCATGGCGAAGTAAATCCCCTGCCGGCGGATCGCCAGCATGCCGATCAGCCAGCCCAGAATACCGGCGACGAGGCCGCCGATGAGGATGGAGACCTCGGGCGTGGCACCCCAGACCTTGGCGGCGTGGCCGGCCAGATAGCCGCCCATGCCAAAATAGGCGGCATGGCCGAAGGAGAGCAGGCCGACATAGCCGATCAGCAGATTAAAGGCGCAGGCGAAGAGCGCGAAGCACAGCACCTTCATCAGAAACACCGGGTAGAGGAAGAAGGGCGCTACCAGGATAAAGGCCAGCATGAGGCCGAAGGTGATGATCTGCGGTCGGGTGAAGCCCCAGATCACTTCGCGCTCGGCATCAATGCCTTCAAAGGCGCCAGCGGCGGCGGGTGCGGCCATGGTTCAGGCCCTCCCGAAGAGGCCGGCGGGGCGCGCCAGCAGCACAATGGCCATCACCACGAAGATCACGGTCGAGGACGCCTCCGGATAAAACACTTTTGTCAAACCCTCGATCACGCCCAGGCCGAAGCCGGTCAGCACCGAACCCAGGATGGAGCCCATGCCGCCGATCACCACGACGGCAAAGACGATAATGATGAGGTTGGAGCCCATTTGCGGGTTCACCGAATAGATCGGCGCTGCCAGCACACCCGCGAAGGCCGCCAGCGCGACCCCCGCGCCATAGGTCAGCGTCATCATCCGCGGCACATTGATACCGAAGGCCTGGACGAGGGCCGGGTTTTCGGTGGCGGCGCGCAGATAGGAGCCGATTTTGGTTTTTTCGATCACCAGCCAAGTCGCGAGGCAAGCGAAGAAGGCCACCAGCACCACCCAGCCCCGATAAATTGGCATGAACATGAAGCCGAGATCCCATGAACCCTGCAATTCCGCCGGAATGCGATAGGGCAGGCCTGAGGAGCCGAATTCATTGCGGAACAGCCCCTCGATGATCAGCCCAAGGCCGAAGGTCAGCAGCAGGCCATAGAGATGGTCCAGCTTATAGAGCTTGGCGATCATCAGCCGTTCGAGGATGATGCCGGTGATGCCGACAATGATGGGGGCCAGGATCAGCGCGCCCCAATAGCCGATGCCGAAATAATTCAGCAGCATCCAGGCGGCGAAAGCGCCCATCATGAACTGCGCGCCATGCGTGAAATTGATCACGTTGAGCATGCCGAAGATCACCGCGAGCCCCAGAGAGAGCAGCGCGTAGAACGCCCCGTTGATCAGGCCGAGAAGCAACTGCCCGAAGAGCAGCGGCGCCGGTATGCCGAAGAAATCCATGTGCTGGTTCAGCTCCGAGTGACGAGGGTGGTGGCGGCGAGGTTGTCATGACCCCTGACACCGCGCGATTGCGCGGGGGGCTTTACCGCCCGCCGATGGGCGGGATGAAAGGTGCGGCCATCGGGGCCGGCACGAAAAAGGACCGCCGCAACCGCGGCAGCGCCGCCATGCAGGTTGCGGCGGTCCATGGGCCTTAGCTCCGGACCAGAGAGCAGCCGCCCTCGTTCAAGGGCCGGAAAGCCTCTTCCGCCGGGGTGGTCTGCACCAGCTTGTAGTAGTCCCAGCGGCCACGGCTCTCGCGCGGGGCCTTCACCTCAAAGAGGTAGGAGGGGCAGAGCTTGCGGCCATCGACGCGGATGGTGCCGGGGCCGAAGGCATCGTCATCGCAGGGCATCGCCTTCATGCGGTTGATGACCTCGACGCCCGAGACCTTCGAGGCGGCGACGCCCATATCGGCGATCGCCTTGAGGTAATGCAGGGTGCAGGAGTAGTTGGCGACGGAGGCCATATTCGGCACCTGGTCGCGCAGGCGGGGGCGCAGCCGCTCGGTCAGCGCGCGGGTGCGGTCATTGAGGTCCCAATAAAAGCTCTCCGTCAGCACGAGGCCCTGGGCGGTCTCCAGGCCGATGGAATGAACATCGGGCAGGAACATCAGCAGCGCAGCCAGCTTGATGCCGCGCCGGGTCACGCCGAATTCGGAGGCCTGCTTGATGCTGTTGATCAGGTCGGCGCCCGCATTGGCGAAGCCGATCACCTTCGGCCGCGCGGCCTGGGCCTGGAGCAGGAAGGAGGAGAAATCGGTCGTCGCCGGGAAGGGGTAGCGCACCGCGCCCAGCACCCGCCCGCCGGCATTGCGGACGAAATTGCCGGTGTCACGCTCCAGCGCATGGCCGAAGGCATAATCGGCGGTGATGAAGTACCAGCTATCGCCGCCCGCACGCACCATGGCGGCGCCGGTGGACTTGGCCAGCATATAGGTGTCGTACATCCAATGGATGGTGTTCGGGCTGCATTGCGCGCCCGTCAGGTCTGAGGTGGCGGAGCCGGTGTTGATATAGGCCTTGTTCTTCTCACGCGCGACATTGTTGACCGCGAGGCCGACCGAGGAGGTGGGGACATCGATGATCACATCCACGCCCTGGTCATACCATTGGCGGGCGATATTGGCGCCGACATCGGGGCGGTTCTGGTGGTCGGCGTTGATGACCTCCACATTGAAGCCGCGCTGGCCAAATTCCGCCACCGCCTGCTGGGTGCACATCACACCATAGGGGCCGGAGAGGTCGCGATAGGGGCCGGATTGGTCGTTCAGCACGCCAATGCGGATGGTGTTGGCCGCCTGCGAGCGGGCCGAACGGAAGGGCAGCGCCCCCGCGGCGGCGGCACCCAGAACGGCACGGCGATCAATTTTCATCATGGACCTCTACTCCCTGTTGCGAGGGGCGGAGGGTCTTGCAAGCCGCCCTGCCCCGTGTGGTTGATCAAGACGAAACTCAGCCGCGCCGAAGGGCGCAACCGCCATCGGCCATTGGCCGGAAGCTGTCAGCCGCGGCGGTGGTGCCCGGCAGATGGCGTTGGTTCATGCGCGTTTGCTGCTTTCTGATCGCATGTTCAGACGCCGAGATACTGGTGCAAACGGTCCATGGAGGCCGCGAGTTCGTGATTGGCCACGTGGTCCACGACAACGCCGTGGTCCATGACGTAATGCCGGTCCGCCACGGTTTGGGCGAAGCGGAAATTCTGCTCGACGAGGAGCACGGTGAAGCCGCGCTTTTTGAGCTCGCGAATGGTCACGCCGATCTGCTGCACGATCACCGGGGCGAGGCCTTCGGAGGGCTCATCGAGCAGGAGCAGCTTGGCGCCGGTGCGCAGAATGCGGCCGATGGCCAGCATTTGCTGCTCGCCGCCGGAGAGTTTCGTGCCCTGGCTGCGGGCGCGTTCTTTCAGGTTCGGGAAGAGGGTGTAGATTTCTTCCACGCTCATGCCGCCCGGTGCGATCTGTGGCGGCAGCATGAGGTTTTCGGTCACGTCGAGGGAGGCGAAGATGCCGCGCTCCTCCGGGCAATAGGCGATGCCGGCGCGGGCGATGATGTCCGAACGCGCGGCCACCATTTCGGCGCCGTTGAACTTGATGGAGCCGGAGCGCCGCCCGGTCAGGCCCATGATGGCGCGCAGCGTCGAGGTTTTGCCCGCGCCATTGCGGCCGAGCAGGGTGATCACCTCGCCCTGATTGATATGGATATCCACGCCGTGCAGCACGTGGGATTCGCCGTACCAGGCCTCCAGGCCCTTCACGCTCAACATTGGCTCAGCCATGCGCTTGCTCCGGAACGCCGACAGAGGCGGGATCGGTGCCGAGATAGGCTGCGATCACCTCGGGATTGGCGGAGACCGAGGCGTAATCGCCCTCGGCCAGCACCTGGCCGCGGGCGAGGACGGTGATGGTGTCGCAAAGCCCCTCCACCACCTTGAGATTATGCTCCACCAGCAGCACGGTGCGGCCGACCGAGACGCGGCGCACCAGCGCCACGATGCGATCGACATCCTCGGCCGTCATGCCGGCCGTGGGTTCATCGAGCAGCATCATCGCCGGTTCCATGGCCAGCGTGGTGGCCATTTCGAGGGCGCGTTTGCGGCCATAGGGGAGTTGGCCGGCGGAGAGGGTGGCGTATTCGGTGAGGCCGACATCCTCGAGCAGCGCCATCGCCCGGTCATCATATTTCGACAGCAGCGAGGCGGGGCGCCAGAAATCGAATGAATTACCGCGGGCGCGTTGCAGAGCCACGCGGACATTCTCCATCACCGTGAGATGGGGGAAGACCGCCGAGATCTGGAAGCTGCGCACCAGGCCCAGGCGCGCAACCTCAGCCGGCTTCAGGGCGGTGATGTCGCGGCCATTATAGCGGATGGAGCCGCGGGTCACCGGCAGGAATTTGGTCAGCAGGTTGAAGCAGGTTGTCTTGCCAGCGCCATTCGGCCCGATAAGGGCATGGATGGAGCCGCGGCGGACGCGCAAATTGACGCCGGAGACGGCGGCAAAACCGCGAAACTCCTTCGTCAGCCCTTCGGTCTCCAGGATGGTATCGCTCACCCGGTTGCTTCTCCCAATTATATCGTCGCGGTGGTTCGACCCCGCGTATTACCGTGTCGTTATGACGATGTGTCCGGATTGAGGCAAGCGGTGAAAAGCGGCTTTTGGGGTGGGAGAAAGCTTCAGGGCTGGCATGCCAGGGACTCCCGAGCGCGGGGTGATGGTGCCGCAGGGCGGCGCGGCGGGGGAAGCCGCGCCATGCCGGTGATGGTCACATGGCCCGATATTGATGATCGGCATTCAAAGGCCTGCCAAAATCCGTGCCAGCCTGGTGATGGGTTGAGTGCGGCGCAAACTCCCTGATACTGGAGGGATGGAGCGATATTGCGGGGCCGACATGCGGAGCATGACGCTCGACATCCCGGCTGGGCGCGGGATGGTAATGCTCTGGGGTTGGCGTGATCTCCATCTTGGATTGGCCGATCAGGGGGGGTGCGGGCCTCGCATAGCTGGGGCGTCATCGCATGAGGCCGTGGCGGCATATGGCGGCGCGTCACGGCACACCACATCGCAGGGAGGGCTGGCATGGCCTGGCGCCGCGCCCTGAATGCGCACAGCCTGCCTGATGGCCGGCTGAGCCTGCAGGATGGGCCGATCCATCTGGTGGTCGGGGTGGAGGGCACGCCGGCCGGGGTGCGGGCCGGGCAGGCCGCCGCCGGGCAGCGGCTGCTGGGCCTTTTGCCAGCGCTTGGCGAGGAATGGGCCATGCTGCGCCAGCCTCTGCGCGAGTCCATGCCGAGTTTCCGTCACCCGGTCGCGCAGCGCATGGCCGAGGCATGCTGGCCGCATCGGCTGGAACAACTCACCCCCATGACGGCGCTGGCCGGCGCGGTGGCGGAATATGTGCTGGAGGGGGTGAGCATGCAGCCCGGCGTGCAGGCGGCCCATGTCAATCATGGTGGTGATATCGCCATTCACCTCGCAGGCCGGGCCAGCCTGCGGGTTGGGCTTTGCGGTGACCTGGCCAGTGGCAGGCCCGATGGGCTGGTGCTGCTGCGCGCGGGTGATGGGGTGGGTGGTGTGGTCACTTCCGGCTGGGCGGGGGGACGCCATTCGCGCGGGATCGCCGATGCGGTGACGGTGCTGGCCGCCCGCGCCGCGGATGCCGATGCGGCGGCGATGATGATTGCCAATGCGGTGGATGCCGAGCATCCGGCCATCATTCGGCGCCCGGCCAATAGCCTGGATCCGGACAGCGACCTGGCTGCGCTGCCGGTGACGGTGGAGGTGCGGGCGCTGCCCAAGATGCTGGTGCTGCTGGCCTTGGAACGTGGCGCGCGGGTGGCTGAGCGGCTGGCCGGGCGCGGCTTGATCCGCGCGGCATTGCTGCGGCTGCAGGGCGAAAGCATTACCGTGGGTGACGTCAACGTCACCGGCTTGCCGCTTGCTTCAAACGAACCGGCATTGCAATGATAGCAAGGTTTTGAGAAAGGCGACCGCGGCGATGGACAGTAGCAAGACACTTGGCCGAAGGCTGCTCGCGCTGCGCGTGGCAAGCCTGGGTGGCGCTGTCGGTGCAGGCTCCTCTGCTGCCATGGCGCAGGGCGTGAAATCTGGCCGTCCGCGCAGCGGGTTGACCGATAGCGACCCGAATGATGAGCCGAACAGCGGCCGGGGGGGACCGCAGCCGAACCGGCCGCAGGGGCCCTCGGATGCTGATCCGAATGATCCGCCAGGCGGTGGCAATGGTCGCCGGAAGCCGCAGGGGCTTGCCGACACGGACCCCAATGACCCGCCCAGCGGTAGGCCCGGCGGTGGTCAGCGGCCGCAGGGGCCTTCCGATGCCGATCCGAATGACCCGCCCGGTGGTGGGCGTGGCGGTGGCCAGCGGCCGCAGGGGCCTTCCGATGCCGATCCGAATGACCCGCCCGGTGGTGGGCGTGGCGGTGGCCAGCGGCCGCAGGGGCCTTCCGATGCCGATCCGAATGACCCGCCTGGCGGTGGGCGTGGCGGTGGCCAGCGGCCGCAGGGGCCTTCGGATTCCGATCCGAATGACCCGCCAGGTGGCGGGCGTGGTGGCGCTCAGCGGCCGCAGGGGCCTTCGGATTCCGATCCGAATGACCCGCCAGGTGGCGGGCGTGGTGGCGCTCAGCGGCCGCAGGGGCCTTCGGATTCAGACCCGAATGACCCGCCCGGTGGCGGCCGTGGTGGCGCACGACCGCCGGTGAAGGGGCCCAATGCGCCCCCGGCCGGCGCCCCGGTAACGCCGCCGCGACCCAGCAAGTAGCGGGGCCGGCGGCTACGCCGTGCCGCTACCCCGCCCGGCGCGCCTTGTCATAGGGCGCATAGGGCGGGTGTTCGCCGATGGAGACCATATCGATCTCCACCAGCACCGGGCCGGGTGTGGCGAAGGCCCGGGCCAAACTGGGGCCGAATTCCTCCACGCTGGAGACCCGCATGCCTGGCAGGCCGGCCAGCTTGGCCAGTTCCATCAGGTCCGGCCCGCGCAGATCGTGATAGAAGCGCCGCCCGGCGGCGAAATCCTGGATGTGGCGGATCACGCCATAGCCGGCATCGTTCATCACCATGATGACCAGCTCGGCCTGCTCCTGCACGGCGGTGAAAAGCTCGGGCATATTCACCGCGAAGCCGCCATCACCCACCATGGCGATGGCCTTGCGGCCCTGCCCGCCGAGTGCGGCGCCAATGCCCAGCGGCAGGCCGGGGCCGATGGCCGCACCCACCGGATGCACCGCATCATGCGCGCCCAGCACCTGCAGGATGCGGTTGCCCCAGGATGAATTGCTGATGGTGACATCGCGCACCCAGAGCGCATCGCGCGGCATGACCGCGCGCAGGGTGGCCGGAAAACTCTCATAGGGGCCGAGGCCTGCGGCATAGGCGGCGGTGGCGCGGGCCTTGAGGGCGGCTAGCTCGGCCTGGAATTCCGGGGGCCTCGGCGCCAGCGCATCGGCCAGGGCATGCAGGGTGAGGGCTGCATCGCCCTGCACGAAGAGCGCATTGGGATAGGTGCGGCCATTGGCGGCGGCATCGATATCGACATGGATCAGCGGCTGGGGCAGCCCGATGGAGAAATCCTGTGTCTCATGCCCGCGCAGGCGGCTGCCCACCACCAGCATGGCGTCGCAGCCGCGATAGAATTCCTGCACCAAGGCCGAGCCATTGCCGTTCAGGCCACCCAGGGTGCGGGGGTCATCCTCGGCGATGATGCCGCGGCCATTCCAACTGGTGACCGCGCCAAAACCCAGATCGAGCAGGCGCTGCGCTGCTGCGCCCGCGCCCTTGGCGCCATTGCCGAGCCAGATCATCGGCCGCTTGGCATCGCGCAGCATGGCGATGGCGGCGGCGAGCGCCTGGGGCTCGGGCGGCAGGGCTGGCGGCAGGGCCAGGCTGAAGGCGGCCCAATCCGGCCTTGCCACCTCGCTGCGCTGCAAATCGATGGGGATTTCCAGTGAGACCGGCCCGGTGGGCGCGGTGAGGGCGGCGGTGGCGGCGGCGGTTAGCACGCCCAGCGCCTCTTGCGCCGAGCGCAGGCGAAAAGCCTGTTTGGAGACCGCGGCCAGCATGGCCGCCTGGCCCGGCACGTCATGCACGGTGCCCATGTCACGGTCGATATGCCGGGTCGCGGTCTGGCCGGTGATGTGCAGCACCGGGGAGCCGGCGAAGCGCGCCTCCACAAGGCCCGGCACCGCATTGGCCGCCCCGGGGCCGGTGGAGGTGAAGAGCACGCCCAGGGAGCCCGTCACCCGGGCATAGGCATCGGCCATATGCGCGCCGCCCATCTCGCCGCGCGCCATGACGTAGCGCACGGCGTTGCGCTGGCTGAGCGCGTCGAGCATCGGAATATTGTGCACTGAGACGATGCCAAAGGCCGTCGTCACGCCCACTGCCGGCAGGAATTCTGCCACCAGATCACCCACTGTATAGGCCATGTTTCTTCCCTGTCTTTTGTGAAATTTGAGCGAGATGGCAGACGAAACCGGCCGGCCTTAGCCGCTGGGACGGTATGCCAGCCTTCGGCCAGCGCGGCGTCAAGCCCCTCCGTGGGGGGGGCTGATCAGAGGCGTGGCTTGATCCTGCTCAGGGTGTTGATCAGCTCTTGGGGGTCATAGGGCTTCTGCAGGCTCTGGACATTTGGATGCTGCGGCAGAGGGATATCACCGCCATAGCCGGTGGCGACAACGAAGGGCACGCCGGCCGCGGCCAGCGCATCGGCCACCCGCAGGCAGGTTTCGCCCGAAAGGTTATAGTCCAGCACGGCGATATCGGGCCGTTCCGTCAGAGCCAATTCCAGCGCGTGCTGGACGGTGGCAGCGGGGCCCAGCACGGTCGCGCCGGCATCAAGCAGCACATCCTCGAGCAGCATGGCCACCAATGGTTCATCCTCTGCCACCAGAACCCGGCAACCGTTCAGTTGCATCATTAGCGCCGCCCCCTCGCGGCGCTTTCATGTCTAGATGTATTAGCGCACTACCCCAACCCCATTAAGCATAAATTATGAATTATTATCATAATTCATAATTTGCACGAGCGAGCCGGGGGGGGTTACATAAAAAAATATGCAAATTTTAATAACTAGAGCGAAATTATTTTGTTTGTCTTCGCGCTGCATCTGGTCCTGAGCGAGGAGAAGGCAGAGAAGCCCGGCAAGGCCGCAGCACAGCCTTCCATTGGAAACGCCACATACCCGCTGGCAGTGCCGCAGATGGAATCGGCACCGGGGCTGGTTGCAATCGTATCCATGGCCGTGGCAAGGCGGTCCTCGGCATTGCCGCCATGATTCTCGCCCTGGTGCTGTATGCCCTGCAACGACTGAATATTCTTCCGGCGGTGGAACATTGACGATGAGCGATACCCCCATTTCAGCCAAGCGTGACCCGGTGCGGGGGCTGGTTCTGGGCCTTGTTGGCCTGGCCATTGCGCTGTTCGTCTATACCCTGGTGGCCGATAGGATGACGCCGAGCACCAGCCAGGCAACGGCGCAGGCCTTTCTCATCCGCATGGCGCCCGAGGTCGGCGGCCGGGTGATCTCGGTCGATGTCAGTGACAATGACATCGTGAAGCCGGGCGACCTGCTTTTCCGGCTCGATCCCCGCCCCTATGAAATTGTGGTCGCCCAGGCCGAGGCGCGCGTGGCTCAGGTCGGCCAGACGCTGGGCGCCTCCACCGCCGCGGTTGAGACCGCACAGGCGCGGGTGGCCGAGGCGCTGGCGGCGCGCAGCAATACCCGTGAGCAGACCGCCCGCGTGCTGGAATTGGTGCGCCGCGGGGTCTATCCGCCGGCGCGTGGCGAAGACGCGCAGGCATCATTGGCCCGCGCCGATGCAACGCTTCAGGGTGCTGTCTCTGAACTTGAGCGGGCGCGGCAAAATCTCGGCCCCGCGGGCGCCGCCAATCCGCAATTGCGGGATGCGCTATCGGCACTGGAGCGCGCTCAGCTTGACCTGTTGCGCACCCGCGTCGTCGCTCCCAGCACTGGCGTGGTGACCAATCTCAATCTTTCGCCGGGGAGCTATTTGGCGCCCGGTCAGGCCGCGCTCACCTTCATCGATGGCCGCGCCTATTGGGTATCGGCGCTGATGCGGGAGAATAATCTCGAGCATATGCGGCCTGGCACATTGGTTGAAATGGTGTTCGACGCCCTGCCCGGCCGGGTTTTCGCCGGGCGCGTCGAGAGCATTGGCTGGGGGCTTGGTGGAACGGCGCCGGTGGATCAGGCGACCGGGCTGCTATCGCCGACCAAGCCCAATAATGACACCCGGCGTTTTCCGGTGACCCTGTTGTTCAATGAGCAGCCGCCAGTTCGCACCCTGCGATATGGCAGCCAGGCCAGCATTGTGGCCTATGCCGTCAGCCATCCGGTGATGAATGCGATCGCGGCTGCGGTGATCCGGCTGCGCAGCGTGCTGGCCTATCTTTCCTGATATGAGTGATTGGCGTGACATTGTCCGGCTGGGCTTGGCGCCACTGCTGCTGTTGGGCTGGAACATGTCCTCCGGCCAGCCGCTGGCCTATATCGGGCCGATTCTGGCCGTGTTTCTGCTGACGCCGGGCGGTGCTCGGCCGCCGGTGGGGCAGATGCTGCAAATCCTTCTGCTTGTGGTGGCCATCACCTGGTTGCTCTCGCGGTGTTTTCTGGCCGTGGCCGATAGTCCGATTTCCGTCTGGGTCTTGCTGCTGGCAATTGCCACCGGATGTTTTGCGCAATTGGCGGTGAAGCCACAGCATGTGCCCGCTTTGCTTGCGCTGATGGTCTCAGTGCTGGTGGCCTCCATGATCCAGGCCGACCCTGCGCAGGCTGCCCCCTTGCCGATCTTCATGGGCATGGCGGCGGCGCAGGCGATCATGGCGACTTTCCTGGCGCATGCACTCTTGCCATCGCGAGGTCCGAAGCACGCGCCAGCCTTGGTTTTGCCGGCGCAGCATGCTCCGGGGCCGCGCGCATTCGCAAAGGCCGTTGCACTTGTGTCCGCATTGGGTTTCTGCACGGTGACCAGCCCTTCCAACAGCCTGCTGGTGGCCATCACCCTGGTGAATATGCTCCGCCTGCCGGAAGACACGGCGGCGCATAGTTTTGGCCGCTGGCTGCTTTTCGCCAATTTGGGGGCAGCGCTGCTGGTGCTGCCGGTGTTGGTGGTGGCAATTTTGCGGCCTGAGAATATTTCGGTCATTCCGCTCGCTCTGGGCATTGGTCTATGGATCGCCGCGGGCCGAGGCGCGCCTGGCTGGCGCGGCATGCTGACACAGCTGGGACTGACGGTTTTCATCGTGCTGATCGGGCAATTGCTGCCTCAGATCGGCACCGATGCATGGGCTTCGATGGGCAACCGGCTGCTGACCATTGGCGTGACAGTGGTCTATGGCGCGGCAGTTTTGATCATTCTGCGCCCGGCGCGCCGGGTGGTGGTGGCCTGAGACGCATGCCGGCCCTCCGCAGTTGGGGGGTTACATCGCGCGATTCGGCAGTCTAGGAGGGGCTCCCATGGCACGGTTCGTATTCATCACCGGTGGCGTGGTCTCTTCGCTTGGCAAGGGCATCGCGGCGGCGTCTCTCGGGGCGCTGTTGCAGGCTCGCGGCTATCGGGTGCGGCTGCGCAAGCTGGACCCCTATCTCAATGTCGATCCGGGCACGATGTCGCCCTATCAGCATGGCGAGGTTTTCGTCACCGATGACGGGGCAGAGACTGATCTCGACCTCGGGCATTATGAGCGCTTCACCGGTGTTGCGGCCAATAAGGCCGATAACTGGACCACGGGGCGGCTCTATTCCGAGGTGATCGCCAAGGAGCGGCGGGGCGATTATCTCGGCGCCACCGTCCAGGTCATTCCGCATATCACCGATGCCATCAAGGAAGCGGTTCAGGCCGATACTGAGGCCTATGATTTCGTCCTCGTCGAAGTCGGCGGCACGGTGGGCGATATTGAGAGCCTGCCCTTTCTTGAAGCCATACGGCAATTGGCCAATGAGCTGGGCACAACGCGCAGCCTGTTTCTGCATCTGACGCTGGTGCCCTATATCCCCTCGGCTGGTGAGTTGAAGACCAAGCCGACCCAGCATTCGGTGAAGGAATTGCTCGGCGTGGGCATCCAACCGCAGATCCTGCTCTGCCGTTGCGACCGGCCTATTCCGGAGAATGAGCGCCGCAAGATTGCACTGTTCTGCAATGTGCGGCCCGAAAGCGTGATACCGGCGCTTGATGCGCGCAGCATTTATGAGGTGCCGCTGGCCTATCACGATGAGGGGCTGGACCGGGAGGTGCTGCGGCACTTCAACCTCAGCATTTATGGTGAGCCTGATGTCTCGCGCTGGCAGAATATTGTCGAGCGCATCACCGCCCCTGAGGGCGAGGTGACCATTGCGGTGGTGGGCAAATACACCGGTCTGCTCGATGCCTATAAGAGCCTCAATGAGGCGTTGGCGCATGGCGGCATTGCCAATAACACCCGGGTGAAGCTCGATTGGGTGGATAGCGCGATTTTTGAGAACAGCCAGGAAGCGGTCCGGCGGCTGGAGGGCGTGCATGGTATTCTGGTGCCCGGTGGCTTTGGTGAGCGCGGTACCGAGGGCAAGATCGAGGCTGTGCGCTTTGCCCGTGAGCGCAAGATACCCTTCTTTGGCATTTGCTTTGGCATGCAGATGGCGGTGATTGAGGCTTCGCGCAATTTGCTGGGCATTGCTGGCGCCTCTTCCACGGAATTCGGCCCATGTGCCGAACCGGTGGTGGGGCTGCTGACCGAGTGGTCGCGCGGCAATCAATTGGAAAAGCGCGATGCCAATACCGATCTGGGCGGCACCATGCGGCTGGGGCAATACCCCGCGACTTTGGCCGAGAATTCGCTGGTGCGGCGGGTCTATGGCGATATGGCGGTGGTGACGGAGCGGCATCGCCACCGCTATGAGGTCAATGTCGCCTATCGCGACCGGCTGGAGGCGGCGGGGTTGCGGTTTTCGGGCATGTCGCCGGATGGGGTGTTGCCGGAGATTGTGGAAATTCCGGACCATCCCTGGTTCATTGGCGTGCAATATCATCCGGAGCTGAAATCCAAGCCGTTTGAGCCGCATCCGCTGTTTGCTGGGTTTGTGGCGGCGGCGGTCAAGCAGGCGAGGCTGGTTTAGGGGAATACACATGGAAATTGTGAGCTCCGCCGTTTGGCGTTCTGGTCGTAGCTATACGCTCCTAAAGGCTACTCCTCTCCGAAGAGGGCGCGATCTTGGAGTGGTCGGTTTGCGTGCAATTAATGACGAAGCCCCGTCGAATTTGGTAGGCGATTTGATAGAGAGTGATAAAATTAAATCTCTCAATATCTCCTTCACAATGTGGGAGCCGTTGGGCCTAAAGAATTCTTCGTATTCTGTTACTCTCAAATTTTCTCCAACTGACATTGGAGCCCTGGTAGAAGCAGCGACTGGAGATCCTATTCTCGCAGAGCACGTTTTCAAGAAAATTCGCCAGCAATCTGGCCGCAAATGGTTCATTCAAGGATTGGGAGAAGCAACCTCGGATGACCTGTAAAATAATTTCTATCGGCCCGATCTCCGTCGGCAATGATCTGCCTCTGATGTTCATCTGTGGTCCGTGCCAGATCGAAAGCCGGGCGCATGCGCTGGAGGTGGCGGCGGCTTTGGCCGAGATGGCGCGTGCCCTCGGCGTGCCGATGATCTTCAAATCCAGCTTCGACAAGGCGAATAGGACCAGCGTGAATGCCGCGCGCGGCATTGGCATGGCCCAGGGGCTGGATATTTTGGCCGAGGTTCGGGCCAGCACGGGCCTGCCGGTGCTGACCGATGTGCATAGCGCCGAGCAATGCGCCCCCACAGCGGCCGCGGTGGATGTGCTGCAAATTCCGGCTTTTCTCTCGCGCCAGACGGATTTGTTGCTGGCGGCGGGCGAGACTGGGGCTGCGATCAATGTTAAAAAGGGCCAGTTCCTGGCGCCCTGGGACATGGCCAATGTGGCGGCCAAGATCGCCAGCACCGGCAATACACGGATTATGCTGTGTGAGCGCGGCGCCAGCTTCGGCTACAATACGCTGGTGTCGGATATGCGCAGCCTGCCGATCATGGCGCGCACCGGATATCCCGTGGTGTATGACGCCACGCATTCGGTGCAGCAGCCGGGTGGCCAGGGCAGCAGCAGCGGCGGGCAGCGCGAATTCGCTCCCGTGCTGGCGCGGGCAGCCGTGGCGGTGGGCGTGGCGGCAGTGTTTATTGAGTGCCATGAGGACCCGGATGCCGCGCCCTCGGATGGGCCGAATATGATCCCACTGCGGGAGATGCCGGCTTTGATTGCCCGGCTGAAGGCGTTTGATAGCCTGGCAAAATCTGGCTGACGGCAATGCCCGGGGGGACAAAGCCCCCCGAGCCGGCTGCCTAGCGGATTTCGGTCCGGAAAGCCTTGCTGACGATCCGCCAGCCGCCCTCCAGCTTCAGCAGCACCAGCACATCGGTGAAAAACCGCGGCGGAATCGCGCAATTCAGCTTCACCACCGCCAGTTCCGGGCCGGCGAGGTCAATGGCCAGAATGCGGTCATGCCGGGGAAGGCCTTGCGCCTTGGGGTTGGGGCGGCTGCGCACAGCTTCCAGCCAGGCATCGCGCTTGAGTTCGGCCAATTGGCCGTCCTTCTCGCTGCGCAGCTCCGAGGCGGGGTGGAAGGCGGCGGCGAGTTTTTCGGTGTCGCCCTCATGCAGCCCGTCGAGATAGGTCTGCACCACGGCCTCAATGGCGGCGAGGGCGGTTGTGTCGGGGTTTGGAGTATGGGTGTCGGGCATGGTGCTGGGATGTCCTTCTGGGATGGGATAGGCTGCGCCTAATTGTGGCTCGTTTGCAATGGCAGGGGTTGGGTTGATGGCGGCAGAAGACCCGCGCACAATCAAACCAGGGGGAGACCGAGCATGCTGATACACCGCCGCGCCATTTTGGCCGCGCCTGTTCTTCTGGCCGCGCCTGCCCTGGGGCAACCGGCCTGGCCCAGCCGGCCCATCCGCATCATTGTGCCTTATGCTGCTGGCGGCGGCACCGATATTCTGGCGCGCGCCTTGGGTGAGGCGCTGCGCCCTGCCCTGCCCTTTCCCATCGTGGTCGAAAACCGTGCCGGCGGTAATGGCGTGATCGGCACCGAGGCGCTGATCCGCGCCGAGCCGGATGGGCATAGCCTCACCGCCGTGGTCTCCACCCATATCCTGAACCGCCACACCATGGCGGCGCTGCCTTATGACCCTATTCGCGATGTCACGCCCATCGCCATGCTCACCCGCAACACCATGGTGCTGGCGGCGAGCGCGGCACTGCCTTTCACCGATATCGCCGGGCTGCGCGCCTTTGCCGCGGCCAATCCGCGCGCGCTTTCCACCGGCTCGACCGAGGCGTTGAGCCAGTTCATTGGGCAGGAGATGGCGCGGCGGCTCAATCTCGATATTCCTGATGTGCAATACCGCTCGGGCGGGCAGTTGATGACCGATGTGGTCGCCGGCCACCTGCCGCTGGGCTGGACCAGCACGGCCTCGGCCACGCCGCATATGGCCACCGGGCGGGCGCGGATTATCGCCGTCTCCACCGCCACCCGCACGCCGTTCTTTGCCGATGTACCCACCGCCCAGGAACAAGGGCTGGCGGAGTTTGACCTGGCGGGCTGGGTGGCGCTGCTCGGCCCCGCCGGCATGGCCGATGCTTTGAGCGCGCGCATTTACGCCGCCATGGAAAGCGCCTTTCAGAACCCAGCGTTTCTCGCCCGGCTTGCGGCTTTGGGCATTGAGCCCGATCTTCGCCCGCAAGCGCCGCTTCTCGCTGCCATGCAGCGCGAGGATCGTATCTGGGCCGCGGCGAGTGCCGCGGGCCATATCTCCCGTCAGTAGGAAACGCCTATGCCCAAACCCTCCCTGAAAGCCGCTTTTGATGCGAAGAAATTCATCGTCGCCCCGGGTATTTTCGAAGGCATTTCCACCCTGATCGCCGATGGCATGGGGTTTGACTGCCTTTATGCCACGGGGTTTGGCACGGTGGCCTCGCATCTGGGCGTGGCCGATGCCGGCATCGCCACCTATACCGATATGGTGGGCCGGGTGGGCCGCTTCGCGCAGATGGCGAAGACACCCGTCATTGCCGATGCCGATACCGGCTATGGTGGGCTGTTGAATGTGCGCCACACGGTCATGGGCTATGAGGCTGCGGGCGTCTCCGGCATTCAGTTGGAAGACCAGGAGGTGCCGAAGAAATGCGGCCATACGCCTGGCCGCCGCGTGATCCCGGCCGAAGAGATGGTGCTGAAAATCCGCGTGGCGAAAGAAGCCCGGCGCGATCCGAATTTCCTCATTGTGGCCCGCACCGATGCCCGCACCGGGCTGGGGCTGGAGGAGGCGATCCGCCGCGGCCATATGTTTGATGAGGCCGGCGCTGATATCGTCTTCATCGAGAGCCCGGAGAGCGAGGCGGAGATGGTCGCCATCGGCCGCGCCTTCCCCAATAAGCCGCTGCTGGCGAATATGGTGGAGGGCGGCCGCACGCCCATTCTGCCCGCCGCACGGTTGCAGGAGATTGGCTATGCCATCGCCATTTATCCGGCGGTGGGTTTTTTGGCGGCGGCTGCGGCCTATGAGCGGGCATTCTCCCATCTCAAGGCCATGGGGGATTCCACAGGTCTGCCGGCGCAGGAAAGCTATGGCTTTGGCCGGATTTGCGAATTGATGGGCTTTCCCGAAGTCTGGGATTTCGACAAGCGCTGGGCCCAGAAGGATGCCGCCGAATGACCGCCGTGAAAGCCTTGGTTTTCGATACTTTCGGCACCGTGGTGGATTGGCGCAGCGGGATTGCCCGCGCGCTGGGCCCCTTTCTGGTGGCGCATGGCCGGCCGGATCTTGACCCCTTCGCGCTGGCCGATGCCTGGCGGAGGCGCTACCAGCCGGCGATGGAGGAATGCCGCGCCGGCCGCCGGCCCTTCACCCGGCTGGATGTGCTGCACCGGGAAAACCTGGAAACCATGCTGGCCGATCACGGCGTTACTGCCGAGGCGGCTGATCTCGATGCGCTGAACCTGGCCTGGCATGCGCTCGACCCCTGGCCTGACGTGATTTTGGGGCTGCACCGGCTGCGGCGGAAATTCTTTGTCGCCCCGCTTTCCAATGGCAATATTTTGCTGCTGGCCAATATGGCGAAGCGCGCGGGCATTCCCTGGGATGCCATCCTGGGGGCCGAGACGGTGCAGGCCTATAAGCCGCAGCCGGAGGCCTATACCCGCACGGCCGAGATTCTGGGGATCACGCCGGCGGAGCTTTGCCTCGTGGCGGCGCATAATGGTGACCTGCGGGCGGCGCGGGGTGCCGGGCTGGCCACCGCCTTTGTCTTCCGGCGCGGCGAACATGGGCCAGGCCAGGCCACGGATATGACGGCCGAGGACCCCTGGGATTGGATTTGCCAGGATTTTATTGACCTGGCGCAGCAATTGGATTGCTGAGGGAGGGCCTTAGCTGCCGATGGGTTTCATCGGCCGCCCCACCCCCTTGAATACCGTGCCGCCATAGCCCGCTTCTTCGGGGATGCGAATCCAGCGGCCATGCTCGTCGCTGAAGGGCTCGGGGCGCACCGTCACCACCGGGCCGCATTCCGCCAGCGCCTGGGCGGCGGTGGTGAAGCGGGCCAGTTTCAGCAGGTTCAGCCGGGTGGCGAAGACCAGGGTGCGCTGGCCGGCATCGGCCTCCTCCACCGCGCGGGCGGGATGAATCCACAGGCTCTCCACCGCCTCGCCACCATCATGGCTGCCGATTTGCTGTGCGGGGGCGTGGGCGGCGAAGAAATGGGTGTCGAAGCGCTTGGGCATGTCCTCGGGCGTGATCCAATGGGCGAAATGGACCAGAGCCTCGGTTGCGGGTTCCAGGCCGTGCTCGGCCAGCAGGGCGTGGAAATCGCCCTCGCGCGGGAGGCTGTGCTCGGCCAGCAGGGCATCGCCGCGCTTGGCCAAGAGGATACCGCTTTCCTCAAAGGCCTCGCGGATGGCGGCGATGCGAAACGCCTCGCCCAGCCGGGCATCGGCCTCCTCGACGCGGCCGCCGGGGAAGACCAGGGCGCCGCCGGCGAAATCGATCGCCTGGTTGCGCACGACCATGAAGACCTCAAGCCCCGCCGCGCCATCGCGCAGCAACAGGATGGTGGAGGCTGGGCGGGGGGTGGCGGGTTCACTCGGCACGGATATTTCCTTCGCGGATGATGGGGGCCCAGGTCTCAAACTCGCGGCGGATATGGGCCGCGAAATCCTCCGGCGTGCCGCCGACGACGCGGCCCGCCTGGCCGGCGGCGATGCGCTCCCGCACCTCTGGTAAGGCGGCGATCTTGCCGAAAATCTCGTTGATCCGCTCCACCATGGAGCGCTCCATGCCAGCAGGGGCCACGATGCCGTGCCAGACCGCGACATTGAAGCCGGGCAGCACGGTGTCCACGGCTGGCACCCCGGGCAGCACGGGCGTGCCGCCAGGCAGGCTGATAGCCACCGCCTTGGCGCGGCCCTCGCGGATCATCGCCAACGCAGAGGAGACGGTGGGGAAGCCATATTGCGCATCGCCGCGGATGAGCGCCGTGACCATCTCCGCCCCCGAGCGATAGGGCACATGCACCATGCGAATGCCCGCGCGCTTGAGGAAGAGTTCCATGAACAAATGGCTGCCATTGCCGGTGCCGGCCGAGGAGAAGGTGAAGCCATCGGGGCGGGCGCGGGCGGCGGCGATGATCTCGGCCATGGTTTGCTGCGGCACATCGGGATGGGCGATCAGGCAGCCGGGCAGGTTCACCAGATGGATAATGGGGGTGAAGGCGGCCACCGGGTCATAGGCCAGGGCCGGGTAGAGCAGCCGGCCAATCGCATTGGCGCCGACATCGGCCATCATCAGCGTGCTGCCATCGGGGCGTTGCTGCGCGGCATAGGCGCCGCCGATGGTGCCACCGGCACCGGCGCGGTTTTCGATCACGAGGTTCTGGCCATTGGCGAATTCGGCAAACCGCGCCGCCATGGTGCGGCTGAGCGTGTCGATCGCGCCACCGGGGCCGAAGGGCACGATCAGGCGAATCTGCTGTTGCGGCCAAGAGGCTTGAGCGAAGGCGGGGGCGGCCAGCGCGATTGGGGCGGCCAGCAGGCTTCGGCGTTGGACCATGGCGTTTCTCCTTGCCGCCTGCATGCCTGAGACGCCGGCCGCGCGCAACGCGGCGAATCGGGTTATACTTGCCGCACATAACGGAGTGCGCGCCATCACCTGGTCCATCCTTGCCCATGATCCGCAAACCGGGGGTTTCGCCGTCGCGGTGACGACATGCAATCTCGCGGTGGGGGCGGCGGTGCCGCATCTGCGCGCTGGCGTGGGGGCCGTTGCCACGCAGAGCATGACCAACCGCTATCTAGGCCCCGCCATTCTCGATGCCATGGCGCGGGGCGTGGCGCCTGATCTGGCCATTGCGGGTGCGCTCGCCATGGATGAGGGCCGGGCTTTGCGCCAGGTTCACGCCATTGACCGCCAGGGTCGCACTGCTGCCTGGACGGGAGAGCGCTGCGTGGAATGGTGCGGCCATGTCACCGGCGCGGGATGGTCGGTCGCCGGCAATATGCTCTCGGGCGAGGCGGTGGTGGCCGATACAGTGGCCGCCTTTGCCGATGGCGGCGCGCTGCCTGAGCGCATGCTGGCGGCGCTGGATGCTGGCGAGGCGGCGGGTGGGGACCGGCGTGGCCGCCAATCGGCGGCGCTGCGCCTGATCACCACCGAAGATTTTTCCGATATCGACCTGCGGGTGGATGATCATCAGGCGCCACTGACGGAACTGGCCCGACTGCTGCAGCTGTGGCGGACCCACCGGGCGGCGCGCCTGCATGAGCAACCCAGCCGGGCCAATCCCGCCGGGTTGCATGACCTGGATGTGGTGGAAGCCAGGTTCCGCGCGATGGGCCTGCCGGTCAGGCCGCGCTGAGGGGATAGTCTTTACCGGGCATAGTCTGGCTCCTCACGGTCCAGCACGCGGCGCCAGCAGCATCATGGAGAATGTGTTGCGGCGATTCGATGCCTGTTGACGCCCTGGCCCTCACCACCTGCCTCGTCCCCATGGCCATGGCGGGGGCGCTGCATGCGGAGCGTTTCACTGGCCCGGTGCGCGGTGGCGACATCGTGTTCGGCCAGGGAGCGAATATGAATTCGCTGGAGCAGATGACGCCCAACACCATTTCCGCCCGCAATATCGCAATGAATATCTTCGAGACCCTGATGACCAGGGACGAGAACAACAACCCCATTCTTGCACTCGCCCAGAGCATGAATGCGGCGCCGGATGGGATGAGCTACATTTCCAGACTGCGTTCGGGCGTCAGTGGCCAGGCGCATTGGTAGCAACCGCCGGAGCCGACCCGCTTCCTCGATGTCCGTGGTCAGGATGACCACGTCTATGCGCCCGAGGGCGGGGTGTTCGAGCCCTTGGTGGCATTGGGCGATGTGATGGTGGCGGGCCAGCCGGCCGCGCGCATCCACACGCCTGAGACGCCCTGGCAGAAGCCGGTTGAAATCACATTCAAGGCGGCTGGCATGGTGATGTGTCAGCGCATTCCCGTCCGCACCAAGCGGGGCTATTGCCTGTTCCATCTGGCGAGCGATCTGGCGGTGGACTGAGCCACCGCCAAGCTTCAGAGCGCCGCCATAAGGGCGGCGAAACTCTCCGGCGATTGCGCGCGCTGGCCTGTCTCAATCTCGCCGATCAGCCGGCACATTGCGCTGATGGCGGGGGTGGCAAGACCGTGCTCCGCCGCCAGGGGGGCGATGATGGCGATCTGCGCCTCGGCCTCGGTCTGCCGCTTGCGCACCGCCAGGTCCCGCCAGACGCCGGAATGGGTCTTGGCGCCGACCGCGGTATAGTCGCGCAGCCAATGGATGATGGCCTCGCCCTCGGCATCCGGCCGGCCGGGGGCGAAGGCCATGGGGTCAAAGCCGCCAAAGCCGCGCGGGGTGACGCCGCGGGCGAGCGCCGTGGCCGCCACCTCGCGCCCCAAGGCCAGCCAGACCGGCAGGCGGGCGGGGTCGGCGAAATTGGCGGTCATGCTGTCATGGTTCAGCGCGCTGGCGAAAAGCATGGCGCCATAGCCCAGCTTGCCCCAGAGATAGGACCAGATATCGGTGGTCAGCACCGCATCGGGCTCGAAGATTTGCGCGAGTTCGAACATCTCTCGCGTGCGGGGTTGGATGCTGCCGTCGATCTCGCCGATGACGAGGGCGCTGCGATTGCCGAAGAGGATTTCGCCCGGCCCGTGCCAGTCGGCGCCGAAATTCACGAAGCAGCCCATGGTGCGGCGGGCGCCCAGCACTTCGGCGATGGCGAGCTCATTCAGGCCGTTCTGCGCCGACAGCACAAAGCCATCCTCGGCCAGATGCGGCGCCAGCATAGCCAGCGCCTCGCGCGTGGCCTGCGCCTTCACCGCCAGCACGATGCGGCGGAAGCGGCCCTTCAGCTCGGCAGGGGTCACCGCCGGGATGATTTGGGTGAAATTCTCGACCGGGCCGCTGATGACCAGGCCGGTGCTCCGGCAGGCCTGGACATGCGCCGCCACCTGATCGACCAGCAGCACCTCATGCCCGGCGCGCGCCCAATGGGCGCCAATGGTGCCGCCAATGGCGCCCGCACCCCAAATGACTATCGGTTCGGCCATGGGCCCTCCAGCGCTGCACGGGTTTCGGCCACACCGGCCTGCCAAAGCCTGCCCATCACCGCATCATCCAACTGCCAGGGGCCGCCGAAGGAGCCATCCTCCAGCAGGGCGCGCGCGCCGGCAGGGTTGCTGGCGCGCAACAGGTCCATATTCACCTGTGGCTTGCGGCCAGTGGGTGCTGGGGCCTGGGGCAGACGGGTCCAGGGATAATTCTCGAACCAATTGGCGTGGCTGGCCGAGGGCTCGGCGGCCAAGGCCGTCGCCCAGGTGGCGGGGGCATTGTACCAATTGTGGAAGCGGATGGAGATCTGGGGGCGTTCCGCCATGATCTGCTGCGCCAAGGCGCCGACGGGCGCATTTCCGCCATGGCCATTGACCAGCAGGATACGGCGGAAGCCGGCATGGGCCAGGCTTTCGATCAGGTCTCGCGCCACCGCCAGCAGCGTCTCCACCCGTAGGCTCACACTGCCGGGGAAGGCGGCGAAATAGGGGGCGAGGCCGAAGGGTATTGCGGGATAGACCGGCACACCCAGCGGTTCCGCTGCCTCCAGCGCGACTTTTTCGGCCAGGATGGCGTCGGTGCAGAGTGAGAGCCCGGCATGCTGCTCGGTGCTGCCAAAGGGCAGCACGCAGCGGTCGTCACGGGTGAGATAGGCCTCGATCTCGCGCCAGTGGCAATCGGCGATTCTCATGGGGCCAGGGGTCCAGAAGGCATGGGCGAGATGCTAGGGCGGTTGCGGGGCCTGTCCAGGCCAGCGCCCTCAGCCAAAATCATAATTCCAGCCGACCCATCGGCAGAGGCTGCGGCCCATCACCCATTCCAGGTCGCGCCCGCGCAGCCAGGGCAGTTCCTCGGTGAAGAAGGTGACGCATTGGCGATAGCTGCAGGGCATGCGGGTGATGTCGGTGCCCCAGAAAAACCGCTCCGGGCCGAAGGCATCAAAAATGCGCTGCAATCCGTCATGCAGGTTGGGATAGGGGTAGCCCTGGGTGGAATAATGCGGCGCGCCGGTGGCCTTTACCGCCACATTAGGCAGGCGGGCCAGGGCCAGCAAGGCATCGAGTTGGGCGAAGGCGGCTTCATCCTGGCCGGTTCGCACCAGGCCGCAATGGTCGAGGATGAGTTTGAGGCCGGGATGCGCCTCGGCAATGCGGCGGAAGTCGTCGAGGAAGAGGCCGCCCATCATGGCAATCGGCAGCCCCTCCCGCTCGGCGGCGGGCCAGAGCCAATCCAGCGTGCCATCGCGCAGCCAGGCCTGCTGCTCGGCCACGATCAACGGCCAGCGCAGCCCCACCATGCCCGGCTGGTTGCGCCAGCCCTGGATCAGGTGGCGGTTCTCCGGCCGATCGGGCGGGAATTGCCCCATGACGGCAAAGCGCTGCGGGTAGCGGGCGGCAGCGTCAATGGCGAGGGCGTTGGAATCGGGGTCCCAACTGGCGGGGGGATGGATCAGGGCGGCGTCAACGCCCGCTGCATCCATCTCGGCCAGCACCTGCTCGGCGGTGAAGACCGGCACCTGACGATGCAGGCCGGAGGGCTTGCCCTGGCCCCAGATATGGATTTGCGCGTCGACGATTTTCATGTGGCATTCCTCAGCCCGGCGCGGATGGCAGAGGCGCGGGTGCGGGCCGTCTCCTCGGCCAGAAAACCTGTAAAGCCCACGGGCGTGGCTTCGGCAACAGAGGCGACTTCGCTGCCGGTATCGATCAGGCGGCGCCGTGTTTCCGGCCGCGCCAGCGCCGCTGCGAAGGCCGCGGCGAGTGTTGCCGTCACCTCGGGCTGTGGGTTGGTGGGCAGCACGAGGCCGACAAAGGCCGCCTCGCGCCAGCCTGCCACCCCGGCTTCCTCTGCGGTGGGGATATCGGGGGCGAGTTCGGAGCGGCTGGCGCTGCCAATGGCTAGGATGCGGGCCTGGCCGGCGCGATGCAGTGGCAAGGCGGTGCTGATCTCGGTGACGGCGGCATCCACATTGCCGGCCACCAAATCGGGCAGAATCTGCCCGCCGCTGGGATAGGGCACGTGCTGTAGGGTCGCGCCGATGAGGGCGGCGAAGCTGGCCAGCGCCAGATGCCCGATGCTGCCCACGCCGGAGGTGCCGAGCGTCACCTGGCCAGGCCGCTCCCGCGCCAGGGCCACGAATTCCGCCAGGCTGCGCACCGGCAGGCCCTGCTTCACAATGATGGTGAGCGCGGTGCGGCAGATCAGCCCGATGGGGGTGAAATCGCGCAGCGGGTCGTAGCCCGGATTGGGCTGGATGGCGGGGTTCACCGTCATCGGTCCATTGCTGCCGATCATGAGATTATAGCCATCGGCCCGCACGCGGGCCATTTGCGTGGCCGCCACGCTGCCACCGGCACCCGGGCGGTTTTCCACCACCACAGGCTGGCCCAGCACTTCACCGAAGGGCACTGCCAGAATGCGCGCCACCACATCGGAATTGCCGCCGGCGGCATAGGGCACCACGAGGCGGATCGGCCGCTCAGGAAAGGCGGCGGCGCGGCCGAGGCGAGGGGCGGCAAGCAGCGGCGGCAGCAGCAGCAGGGCGCTGCGGCGCGGAATGGCCATGGTGTTCATCCTTTTTATCGTGGCGCAGCGCTGAGCGCCGGCCCTAACGCCGCAGCTCCGGTAGGGGTGGCGCCACGCCATCGGGCAGCCCCACGCGGGCGGTGTTCAGCGTCATGGCGACGGCCACGTAATAGCCACTCACCGCAATCAGATCGACCACGCCCTGCTCGCCGAAGCGTTGCTTGACCGCGGCGAAATTGGCATCCGAGACGAAGCGGGTGCGGTGCAACTCGATGCAGAAATCATAGATCACCCGCTGGTCGTCATTCATGCCTTCGGGGCGGCGGCCTTGCGCCAGATCCTCGGCGATTGAGGCCGGCAGCCCTGCGGCGAGCGCCAGGCGATGATGGGCGAACCATTCATATTGCGACGACCATTCCCGCGCGGTGATCAGGATGGCGAATTCATTCAGCGCCTGCGGGAGAGAGGTCCGGAAGCGCAATTCGCTGCCCAGCGCCTGCAGCCTGTCACCCACGCCGGGCGAGCGCAGCCAGACATTGAATGGCCCGCCGATGGAATTGTCGCGCCCCGGCACCGCGGCGCGCGGCCCGCCCTGGATGGCAGCGGCGAGGGCGCGCTGCTCGGGCGTCATCTGCTCGGGCGGGATTGAGGGAAAACGGTTCTGCGCCAGCCCAGGGGTGGCGAGGGTGATGGCAAGCAGGGCTGCGCCGATTGGGCCACGCATGATGGTCTCCTCCATATTGGTTGCACGCAGCCTGCGCCGGCTTACGCGAGGCGGCAAGCCGATTTCGCTTGACCGGCGCGCCTATCCATCGGTGGATTGCGTCAAGCATGGCCATGCAAGGCCGCACGGAGGACATATGCCCAAGACCACCACGGCGCTGCCGCGCCGCGCCGCCCTGACTGCCATGGCGGCCCTTGCCAGCCCTGTTCTGGCCCAGAGCGATGCCAATTGGCCGAATGCGCCGGTTCGCTTCATCGGAATTTTTCCACCGGGAGGCGGCACCGATATCATGACCCGGCTGTGGTGCCAGAAGATGAGCGAATTGACCGGGCAGCAATTCGTCATCGAGAATCGCGCCGGCGCCGGTGGCAATGTTGGCACCGAGGCGATCGCCCGCGCCGCGCCTGATGGCTACACTATTGGCCTGGCCAGTGTGGGCGCACTGGCCATCGCGCCCACGCTTTATGCGCGCCTGCCCTTCGATCCCAACCGGGATTTTTCTTATGTCTCGGGCATGTACCAACTGCCCAATCTGCTGGTGATCAATAATGACGTGCCAGCGCGGACGGTGCCCGAACTGATTGCCCTGCTGCGGGCCAACCCTGGGCGCTATGCCTATGCCTCGTCAGGCTCGGGCACCACGGTGCATCTCTCGGGCGAGATGTTCAAATATCTGGCCAATTTGGATATTCTACATGTGCCCTATCGCGGTGGGGCGCCGGCGCATATCGACCTGCTGGGCGGGCGGGTTCACATGATCTTCGACAATATTCCCCAGGCGCTGCAATTGGCGCGCGAGGGGAAGGTGCGCGCCCTGGCGGTGACCGGTGCCAGCCGCAGCCCCCAGGCGCCCGAAATACCGACTATGTCCGAATTCCTGCCGGGCTTTGAGATCACCTCCTGGGGCGGTGTGATGGGGCCCGCGGGCATTTCGCCCGCCATTGTCGCGCGGATGAACGCTCTCACCCGGCAGGCGCTGGAGAGCCCCGACCTGATCCGCCGCCTGGCCGAGAATGGCGGCACGCCCTGGTACACCAGCGCCGCCGAATTCATCCGCTTTCGCGCCGCCAATGAGGCCGGCTTCGCCCCTCTTATCCGGGCATCCGGCGCGCGGGTGGAGTAGCGCGATGGCCGCTCCTGAGATTCCCATCGACATCGATCCCGCCACCGGCATCTGGTCCACCGATGGGTTGCCGATGATGTATCTGCCGCGCCATTTCATGGTGAATATGCAGAAGGCGGTGGAGGCCAAGATCGGCCCGGCCGCCTATCGCGATATCGTCTATGCCTCATCCGATCTCTCGGCGCTGCAATGGTGCCGGGCGGAGGCGAAGACCCACGCTCTCGCGCCGCTGGAGACGTTTCGGCACTACCTCAAGCGCATGTCGCAGCGTGGCCATGGCCAGGTTTCGATCGAGGCTTTGGATGTGAAGGCGGGCACAGGCAGTATTGTGGCGCGCCATTCGGCCTTTGCCCTGGGCTATTGGCATGAGGCGGGGCGCTGCGTCTGCTATGTGTTTCAGGGCAGCTTTGCCGGCGGGATGCGCTATCTGCTGGAATGCGTTGGCCGTGGGGGTGAGCCGGTATGCCATGAGGTGGCCTGCGCCGCTTCCGGCGCGACCGAATACCGGTTTGAGTTGCGTTGCGAGGCTGTGGGCTGAACCAAGACCACCAAAGGAAACCATCACCATGTTCGACCAGGACCGCTTCATCGAGGAATGCCAGGCTGTGCTCAGCAGCAGCCAGCCATCGCGCGACATGCGCGATGTGGTGGCGCGCGCCGTCTCCGACCCGGCGGCACTCATGGCCCGGTTGGGCACGCCGCAGAGTGGTGGCCTCGGCGTCCTCCATCGCGCCGAGAACCTCACCATCCTGAATGTGCAGTGGCAGCCCAAGATGGTGATCATGCCGCACAACCACGCCATGTCGGCGGTGATCGGCGTCTATTCCGGCCGCGAGGACAATATCCTCTGGCGGCGCCTGCCCGATGACGCGAATGGCCGGATCGAGGGTGCCGGCGCCAAGACCCTTTCGGAGAAGGACACGCTGGTGCTGGGGGCGGATGTGATCCATTCGGTGATCAATCCCATCCCGCGAATCACCGGCGCCATCCATGTTTATTTCGGCGATTTCTTTGCCGCCGAACGCAGCGAGTGGGACCCGGAATCGCTGCGCGAGATGCCCTATGACATGCAGAAGGTCATGCGGATGTTCGCCGGGCAGGCCTGACATTCCGCATGGCCAGCCCCCCGACCCATACCGGCAAGCCCAAGACCGCAAGCTCCAGGAGGAACAACCTTGCAAACACCCAATCTGCCGCGCCGCGCAGCCCTACCCCTGGCCCTGGCCAGCGTGGCGGCGGCCGTAGAATACCCCACCCCGCGTGAGGCCAGTTGGGTCGCGCGGGATTTCAGCTTCCACAATGGCGAGACCCTGCCCGCGGTGAAGCTGGCCTATACCACCATCGGCAACCCAGGCGGCGTGCCGGTGCTGGTGCTGCACGGCACCGCGGGTTCCGCGCGCAATTTGCTCAATCCGGGCTTTGCGGGTGAGCTCTTCGGCCCCGGCCAGCCGCTGGATGCGCAGCGCCATTTCATCATCCTGCCCGATGCGCTGGGTGCTGGCGCCTCAAGCAAGCCCTCAGACGGGCTACGCGCCCGCTTCCCGCGTTACAATTATGACGACATGGTCCATGCCCAGCATCGCCTGGTCACCGAGGGTCTGGGGCTGAGCCATCTGCGGCTGGTGATCGGCAATTCCATGGGCGGCATGCACACTTGGCTATGGGGCGTGACCCATCCGGGCTTCATGGATGCCATTGTACCCATGGCCGCCCAGCCCACCGAAATGGCCGCGCGCAATTGGATGCTGCGCCGCCTGCTGGTGGAAAGCATCCGCCGCGACCCTGCCTATGCAGATGGCAATTACACCGCGCCCCCACCCTCGCTGCGGATGGCCAGTGTGCTCTACGCCACCGCCACCAATGGCGGCACCTTGGCGCTGCAGGCCCAGGCGCCCAGCCGCGCCCAGGCGGATGCGCTGGTCGAACAACGGCTGGCGGCCAATCCGCCGCCCGATGCCAATGACTTCATCTACCAATGGGACAGTTCGCGCGATTACAATCCGGCGCCGCTGCTCGAGCGTATTCAGGCGCGCGTGCTGGCGATCAATTCCGCCGATGATGAGCGCAACCCGCCTGAGACCGGCGTGATGCAGGCAGCGCTGCAGCGGATTGCCCATGCCAGGCTGCATCTCATCCCCGCCAGCACGGAGACGGCGGGCCATGGCACCACCGGCCAGGCGCGGTTCTGGCGCGAGGCGCTGCGGGAGTTTCTGGCCGGGCTGGGCTGAAGCGGCGCTGGCCAGAATTTTGCGGGTGACGCAGGGGGACAGACCAAAGATGGACACAGAAACGCCGCGCCCGGCAGCGCTGGTGACCGGAGCCCGGCGCGGTATTGGCCGGGCGATTGCCGTGGCCCTCGCGGCCTCAGGCTTCAACATCATCGGCACCGATATGGCTGAGGATGGCATGGAGGAAACTGGCCGGGCGGTGAGTGCGGCCGGTGGCCAATTCCATGCGCTGATGGCCGATTTGGCGTTGCTTGAGACGCACGCGCCCCTGGTTGCCGAAGCCTGGAATGTCTTTGGCGGCCTGGAATGCCTCGTCTGCAATGCCGGTGTTGGCGCCATGCAGCGCGGCGATGTGCTGGATGTCTCGCCGCAATCCTGGGACCGCTGCTTCGCGGTCAACACCCGGGCCAGCTTCTTTCTGGCCCAGGCGGTGGCGCGGCGGATGGTGGCAGAGGGGGCGCCCCGGCGCGGTGCGCGCAGCATCAGCTTTATCTCCTCAGCCAATGCCTTTCTCGCCTCGCCAGACCGGGCGGAATACACCGCCTCCAAAGCTGCCACCTCGATGCTGGCAAAGATCTTCGCGCTGCGCCTCGCCGAGGATGGGATCGCGGTGCATGACATCCGCCCGGGGGTGATCCGCACCGATCTGACCGCCCCGGTGGCCGATACCTATACAAAGCGGATCGAGGCTGGATTGTCGCCGATGCGCCGCTGGGGCGAGCCTGATGATATCGGCCGCGCGGTGGCACTCCTCGCCTCGGGTGCCCTGCCCTTCAGCACGGGCGACGCCTTTCATATCGATGGCGGCCTGCATATCCCCAGGCTGTAATCGCTGCGCGTTTGCCTCTTCCATACTGCGGCGCATGCGTCCTAGGCTGAGGCCGCAACGATCCGCCACAAGGATCAGAGAGGAACTCGCCCATGACCACAACAAAGCTTGGCCGGCGCAGCCTGGCGCAAATTCTCGGCGTCTCGGCCGCCGCCATTCCCGCCGGCGCCAGGGCCCAGGCGCGCGGCGGTGTGCTCGTCATCGGCATTGATATCAGCGATACCGTGACCCTCGACCCGGTGCGGCAGGCGCAATACACGCCGCCCATGACGCTCGCTGCCGTCTATGACAGCCTGCTGACGCTGGAGCCGGGCGATTATGTGAATGTGCGACCTTCCCTGGCCACCGCCTGGGCCCGCACCCCTGATGGCCGCGGCTGGCGCTTCACCCTGCGGGCCGGGGTGAAGTTTTCCACCGGCAATGTGATGACGGCCGAGGATGTGAAATTCACCTTCGACCGCATCCTCAATATGCGCGAACAGACCCAGCAATACATCAAGGCAGTGGACCGGGTGGAGGTGGTGGACGCCCAGACGGTTGACTTCATCATGAACGCGCCCAATGCGCCCATCCTGCCCATTCTCGCCAATCCTGGCTGCGGCATCATGGAGAAGGCGGTGGTGGTGACCCAGGGCGGCGTTGTCGCTCCGGCGGCAAAAGAGACCGACCGCGCGACGGATTGGCTGAACGGCAATTCCGCCGGCACCGGCCCCTTCCGCCTGACGCGGTGGGAGCGCAACAACCAGATTCTGTTGCAGCGCAACCCGCATTACTGGGGCGCCGCCTCGCCCTATGAGCGCGTGGTGATTCGCCATTTGTCAGACAGTGCGGCGCAGCTGCTGGCGGTGCGGCGTGGCGATATCGGCGCCGCCTTCAACCTCATCCCCGAGCAGATCAGCACGCTGCGCAGCGAAACGGCCGTGCGCATCGAGCGCATGCCCAGCCTCGACTTCGTCTATATGGCAGTGACCGAGAGCGCCGCCGCCAATCCGGCGCTGGCGAAGAAAGAGGTGCGGCACGCTATCGGCCATGCCATCGATTATGACAGCATCCTGGGCAGCATGCTGGGCGGCGCGGCGCAGCGCCCGGCGCATTTCCTACCCATTGGCGTCAATGGCAGCACGGAGGCCATCGCCCGCCAGATAGGCTTCAACCAGGACCTCGACCGGGCGCGGGCGCTGCTCAACACGGCAGGGCTCGGCCAGGGCTTCGAGATGGAAATTGCCTACGGCAATGCAGCCGTGGCCGGCATCACCTATCAGGTGCTAGCGCAGAAGTTGCAGTCAGACTTGGCCCGCGTGGGCATCCGCGTGCGGCTCAACCCGATGGATCAGGTCAATCTGCGCACCCTCTTCACCCAGGGCCGGCAGGCCGGCGCGGTGTTGACCTTCTGGAACCCGCCCGCGGTG
>Ga0214921_10002067_pt1 | contig 33195 bp, 29 predicted proteins | sample LL1505_MetaG_FD_177992 | JGI IMG/M metagenome (GOLD analysis project Ga0214921, IMG submission 177992) | Freshwater microbial communities from Lake Lanier, Atlanta, Georgia, United States - LL-1505 | ecosystem: Environmental > Aquatic > Freshwater > Lake | place: USA: Georgia | collected... | reverse complement strand
ACTGTTGAAAACAAAAATTACGGCGCATCTAAAACGCAGTTATGTGTTTGTAATAAAACATTCAAAACTATATCTGGTTTATGGAAACATCAAAAAAAATGTGAATTTAATAAAGATTCAAAAAATGCCATTATTGATGATAATACAAAATCAAATAATGGTACATTATCAAACTATGAATTGACTAATATAGTTTTAGATATAGTAAAATCCAATCATGAGTTACAAAAACAAATGATTGAAGTTTGCAAAAACATACAACCAAATGTATCCAACACCATTAACCAAAACAACATCAATCAGACCAATAGCAATAATAAAACATTCAACCTACAATTCTTTTTGAATGAAACATGCAAAGATGCAATGAATATATCCGAGTTTATCGATAACATAAAATTACAACTGTCTGATTTAGAAAACATTGGTAAGCTGGGATATGTAGAAGGTATATCGAAAATAATCATTAAAAACCTGAAAGCTTTAGATATTGAAAAGCGCCCCGTACATTGCAGTGATATAAAGAGAGAAATCATGTATGTGAAAGATAAGGATAAATGGGAAAAAGAGAATGACGAAAAACAGAAGATAAAACAGGTGATTAGCAGTGTTGTTAGTAAAAACCTGGGATTATTACCCGCATTTCATGATAAATATCCAGATTGTATGAAGTCAGATTCTAAAAAATCAGATGAATACAATCAAATCATCATGGAGACAATGGGAGGCATTCCTGGCACTGGAGAGAAAAACAAGGAAAAAATAATTCGAAAAATAGCGAGGGAAGTGATGATCGATAAAGAGTAATTATTTGTATAAAAATATCTCACTATATATAAAAATAAATAAAATGGCAAATTTTTTTTCAGTACATCCTAATGAAAAAAAATTATTAGCTATAATAGATAATATGCATGATTTTTTAAAAGGTACAAGAGTACCAGAAAATTTACGAGGTGTTATTAAGGATGATATAACCAGATTTGCATATCCGTTTTTGAATGGTATTGGTAATATTGTTTTAAATAATACAAATAATATTATGGATTATATAAAACAATTAACCAATAGAAAAGTATCAGCGATTAGTACTATAGAAGATGAGACAGTTTCATATTACGAACAAAAATATAAAGCAGAATTAAGAACAAATAAAAGAAAGAAATATACCTATGATGATTTATATAACGAAATCAATACGATTTTTAATAACAATGTTGATGAATTTCTTACGAGTATTTCTGATATAGATATTGTAGAATTAGAATTCGATAATGGTGCAAGTTTTGCTACATTTCCAATTGATAAAAAAAAAAAAATAGGAGAATTCATTACCAAATTTTATTTCCCTCAAAGTGACGATCAAAATAATGAAATTAATTTTACGTTTGATGGTGGTTCCGGAATATTTAATAAATTTTTAGAAACTTTTGAACAATGTAAAAATTTAATTATACCTCAAAATATATCAGATTCAGCTTGTACTACCATAGGACATTTTAATAAATCTCCTACACGTATAATATATAAATTTCCAATATCAACATCAACACCTGACGGTGCCCGTTATAATTGTTCCAGCAATGTTTTAACAGATGGTATTTTTGATATTTATTTTACAGATAATCAATTTGGTGCAGGAAAAAAAAATACAGCTTTTGATTTTAATATAGAAAAAATTTCACCGAATAGTATCGTGTCATTGAAGTATGATGAAAATACTAATCAAGGACCCGGTGTAACATACTTGGCAAAATGTATGTATCATAATGGAGGTATAGGTACATTTCCATCACCAGCAACAAGTAGTATTATGAAAATTAATGATATCTATACTAGATTTGGTAGTGATAGTAATAAAGATGAATATAAAAAATTATTATTAGATATGAAGCGCGATGGTGATTGGGGGCCACCCGATGCTTGTAACAAATTAATAGAAAGCGGGATGCAAAAAATTGTATTAGGATCAGGCGATAGATTATGTAATTTAAAAACGAGATTCGAACAACTCAATTGTGTTTATATAAACGATGATGAACTTATATTATATCGTTTTCAAAGAGATCAACATATGTTATTAAATGTTATTAGTTCTCATATTAATACTATAGAAGATGCTATTGATTCATTAAATGAATTACCAATATTAAATCATGATTTTAGTGTTTTAGAAACTTTAAGTAAATGTGGCATTACAAAAAATTTTCGTTTTAAAAGCGATACAATAGGTGTATCTTCATATATAGGAAATTTTATTTTAGAAACAATTTGTAGCTATATTTCACAACTAAAAAAATTATATGCAGATTATAATGCAATTACAATTGTTGATATTACTGAACAAGAAGAACGTAATTCCATAGGTAAGTTGATTTCACATTTTGTTTTTATGAAAAATGCATTAAAATATATAGTACCTTATGTTAAAGATTTAGATTCTAACATATCAGCAACACCTACACCTATAGAGTTTGAAAATGATGGAAATAATTATAATATAACTATAGATAATGATAATGTAATTATAAATAAAATTAATAGTGATAACTCATCCGAAGAAGATTCAAAATTAACTGATTTAATTAATGAGAGAGATACAAAAATTGCTACAGATGCATCAATAAGTAAAATATCAAAAATATTAAATATTCGATATAATGAAAATGGAACAATAAAACCATGGGGTGAATTAGTAACAGATGGCAATTTTTTTGCAAAAACAATAGATTCAAAGCATCATTACCCTAATTCTTATGATTATGATTCTTTGGAAAAAATAGACAAAGGTATTAAAACAATATTCAGTTATAAAACGGCTAGAGGGGATGGTGACGTTAGACCTTCTAGAACAGCGAAGACAGTAAATTATGCGGATAATCCTATAATGATTAATTTTTTTCAAGCATCTTTAAAAATACAAGGAATATTATTTCCTTCTACAGATCCAGTGGCAGCGGAAATTCAAAGGAACAATTCTAATAATCTTATATTTAATATGTTAAAGCAATTTTCAATATTTTATCCAAATACACAACCTAGACCACTTGATTTATCAATATACGCTACTGAAATAGGTTATTATAATGATATGTATATGTCAAGATGTAAATATTGGATAGAGAGGAGTGAAATACAACAACCACAACTTACTAGGGGAGGTAGTATAGATAATTATAAAATTCAATCGGGAGGTGATTTGACAAAAGACCAAATAGAATTTTTAAATATGAGTATTCGAGAAATAAATTGGTACATCATAAATTCAATGCCTTTATATGAATTGGATATAATTGACCATAATCCAAAACTGAATCCTGGATACATTAACGAAATTTTATGTACGGCAGATATAATGTTGGAAGAATTTATAATTTTTTATCTAGATGGCGATGAAAGTTTTTTGTATAATAGTTTAGATTCGATATATGAATTAGAATTCATTATAACTATTATAATGAATGAATTTCCAAACTCTCTTGGTTATTTGATAGGACAAGAGACCCCCCTACTAAAACAACAATTTAGTGTCCCCATATTAACTACGATAGTAGAAAATATTTTGAAACAAGATAATAGTAGATTATTAGGGAAATTATTAAGGGTTGCTGAAAAAGCTCCGATGTATAGAGAATATAACAAAAAACCTGTTTTTTTTACATTATTAAATAATTATTTGTTAAGAAATAACATTGAAACTACTGAAGTAGAAGGAAAATTATACACATACACAGATGAAGATCTATATTTTAGTTTTGTAGAAAGAATTATGAATAATGATTTATATAGTCCATTAGAAAATACAATACGTGATAATGATGAAGAAGATAAATATATTAGTGTTGCCTTTTTAGATAATTTTATTAATTTTTTTAATCAAGAATCTAACGATCCAGACGAATACGAAGAAGGAATTCCTGTTGGTGTTGATGATAATGACAATTCAAGCGTGGTTTCTGAATCAACATTACTAGAGCAAAGTCAAGGTGATGATTTAGATGATACAGATAATGAACGTGATCCTGATGATATAAGAATCAATAATAATAATACAATTGTATTCCCTTATCCGAAACAAGGTACTACTTTTGGGGATTATGTTCCAAAACCTTATAATAATGATAATTTAAGTCTGAAATCTCCACTAGATAGTCAAATGAGATATAATGGTGATGAAGATCAATCGAATTCTCCTAGATCGAATCTTAGTCCTAGATCGGATATCTTATCTTCTATAAGAAACATATTTCGTCGTCAAAATAAAGGTAAAGGTATTAATCTACCCTATGAAAAAAAGAAAAGAGTAGTAGAAGCAATTCAAAAACAAAATGCTGCAAAAGCTAAACAAGTATATAAAAAAAGAAATATACCGACACTAATTGGTTGGGGTGGTACCAGAAAAAACAAGCGCAAACAACCCAAAAAATACAAATCCTATAATCGCAAAATCAAAACCAAAACCAACCGCAAATCTAACCGCAAATCCAAAAAACACACCAAATCAAAAACCAAGAGAAAACCAAACAAAACACAAAGAAAACATAGATAAACACAGATAAATACCAACCAACTTAAAAATTAAACCATACTTATTATAATAGCCACGACAAATCTATTATAATAAACCGTAAAACATGTCAAATAAATACGCAACAATCCAAAAAACACTTGTTATTGTGGAATCCCCTGCAAAGTGCAAAAAAATCGAAGAATACCTCGGTCCCGGATACAAGTGCATGGCTAGTTACGGCCATTTGAGAGAATTAAACACCCTGAAAAATATTCAAATAACCGATGCAACATTCACACCCCAATTCACGATCATCGACAATGCAATCAAGAAAAAACACATTGAAGTTTTAAGAAAAGAAATCGCCCATTCGAGAGAAGTGATCCTAGCCACAGATGATGATAGAGAAGGTGAAGCCATAGCATGGCATATTTGTATGCTTTTCAAACTAAACCCGGAATCAACCAAGCGCATTATTTTCCATGAAATTACCAAGACCGCCATAGAACAATCCATGCGCAATCCATCCACCATCAACATGAATATTGTCTACGCTCAACAAGCAAGACAAATGATTGATCTTTTTGTCGGATTTCACATCTCTCCACTATTATGGAAATACATAGCGTACAACTCTAAAAACGCTCTCTCCGCGGGTAGATGTCAAACACCTGCGTTACGTCTTTTATATGATAATGAAAAGGAAATTCGTACAAACCCTGGTACAAAAGTATATAAGATAACCGGATATTTCACAAATCAATGCATTCCATTTGAATTGAACCAGGACATTCCTACTGCATCCACAACATCAACCCCACCCCAAGAGGAACCCGTATTGGATTTTTTAGAATATTCCGCCAACAATGCAAACAATCACATATATAGTCGCACCAACCCAGAGAGAACATTCAAAGTACCACCCGGTCCATTTACAACGTCGAGATTGCAACAAGTATCCAGTAATGAGTTACACTTGTCACCCAAAGAAACAATGAAAATATGTCAAAAACTATATGAAGCTGGTTATATTACCTATATGCGAACGGATAGCAACAAATATAGTGGCGAGTTTATAGAAACCGCAAAAGAATACATATTACAAAAATATGATGAAAAATACCTGAATCCAAACATTAATATGCATTTATTAGGAGAGGACAATACACCTACACTCACAACCGCAACAACAACAACCAATACCAAATCCCAATCAAAAAAATCAAAACAATCCAACCCCAAATCCAACGCAAAAACCAAGACAAACGAGACAATTGGTGGAGCACATGAAGCCATTCGACCCACTAATATAAAAATGCAACACATAGACTCTGATAAATTCACTCCCCGAGAGAAAAAGATGTATAAATTAATTTGGAGAAATACGTTGCAAAGTTGCATGTCAGATGCCGAGTATAATACTTTTACAGCAAAGATCCAAATCCATCCGGGTGCTACTACAAACAGCCAGAACAACCAGAACACTCAGATCCCCCACACATATCACTATAAATATCACACAGAGCAACTCGTTTTTGCTGGATGGAAGATCGCTGACCCTGGTTTCTCTCCAACACAGCCATCTCAAAGTGAGAAGCATTACATATATTTGTTACATCTTCCTATCAACACCCCAGTTTTATACAAAAAGATTACCGCAACGCTTACCATAAAAAACCAAAAACAGCATTATACAGAGGCAAAATTGATCCAGTTGCTAGAAGAGAAAGGAATAGGTCGTCCCTCTACGTTTTCCATGTTAATTGACAAGATTCAGGAAAAAGAGTATGCAGTGAAACAAGATGTGAAAGGTCAATCACTCCTATGCAAAGACTATGAAATAGAATACGATGACAGAACAAAATCCCCAAGCGACATCTACGAGATAGAGACTTCGAGAGAAATAGGAAATGAAAAATCAAAATTAGTGATTCAACCGTTGGGTATGATTGTGTTGGATTTTTTGGAGAATCATTTTCTCTCCCTCTTCGATTATGATTTTACTGGAAGGATGGAGAATGATCTGGATAAAGTGGCAAAAGGGGAGAAGGACTACAACGAGGTTTGCAAAGAATGTTTGGATTTAATCAAGGAGTTGGTCGACATGGGTAGTCAACAACAAAAAGATGATCTAATCGATTCCTCTGAAACATCCACCACCTCACCATCAAAACCAAAAGCAATTGTAAAACCAAGAAAGATCGAATATAAAATAGATGATAACCACTATTATATAATCGCGAAAAATGGACCGGTTATCAAATGTGTTCAATCGGCAACACCACCACTCCAAACCCAGGAACTTCTCTCCACAAGAGACACATCAAAGAGGGGAAGAAAGCCAAAACCGAAAGAAGACATTACCTTTTTATCCATAAGAAAGGATATACAACTGGATATAGAAAAATTAAAAAGAGGTGAATACAAACTCACCGATTTGGTAGATGCAACTACCATCGATAGCACCTCACCCAATTCGAAACCGAATGAAAACAACTTAGGCAAATGGGAGGTTTCCACGCAACCAGACAACAATCACCAACAACAACATGACATCATCATAAAATCGGGTAAATTTGGAACCTACGCAGTTTGTGGTGAAATGAAAAAATCTCTCAAATGTTTTGGTAATAGACCAATATCTAATATAACACTGGAAGAAGTAGTTCCTATTTTGTTTGGTGGTACTGGTACAACAACTGAAACTCAGCAATCCAATCCACACTCAAAAATAGTTCGTCATATAACGGAAACTCTAAGCATCCGGGACGGAAAATATGGAAATTACATTTTTTATAAAACACAAAAAATGAAAAAACCCCGATTCATTTCATTGACTGGATTCAAAGGAAATGTAATAGAGGAAACAGAAGACAATGTAAAAAAATGGATCCGAGAGAACTGCCATATAGATGTGTAATACAAGATTATAACACTTAATTCGCCTTAGGTATATATGATTTGTATTCTTTTAACGCAGAATTAATCATTAAACCAAATTCCAATGTAAATGTAAAAGGTAAATTACTAAAATTTACTAAACTGCCGTCATGATTTCGTATTTTAATAGATAATTTACGAATTCTTTCAGCAGGAGGATCAAAATATTTAAATGGAATACTATCATATCCAAAATAATTGGTACTGTTGTTATTTGCAAAATTTTCAGATGATATTTTTGCAAAAGCGGAGTTTACAACGCCATTAGTTTGACTATTTTGTATAGTAAACGTGGATAAGTTGTACGGAGCTAATTCATCTATACAATTTAGTAATTGAATATCAACATAAAAAGATACAATCTGCTCAATATTCAGTTTAAAAAGTGGTTCTATGAAATAACATGTGCTTCCTATTAATGCTGGATCTGGTTTTAACCAATAACCGTCGTCACCCACTTTATTAACGTCACCATAATAAAATCGAACTTCATTAATGTCCAACACTTTAATAGAATCACTATTGCATCTGGTAAATCCTAAACGTCCTGGTAATCCATTATCATAAAAACTAGGAACTGTATTTTTATAAGGATTACATGCATCCACTTGAAGTTGTGCAATATTAACTGTTTCATTTGTTAATATGAAACCGTCACGTGTATTTCCGAACCATATTTTATCTCCAACTGCATTATAAACGACAACAAAACCAGAATAACCACCATTAGATTCAAAATCAGGTATTAAATATGGATGATATTCAGAAAAATACGTCAACAAATAAACAGTAACAACATGATTCATTTTATTTTGCAATTCAGTTGCCATTTGTAAATGTTTGTAATTTCCAGTTTCTATTGTAATAGAAAAGTAGTTACCATCATTATAATAATTATATAATGCTTCAAATATAGCATTTTGTAAAATATTAGGTACATCAAATTCACCAGGATTATATGGTTTATTTATTTTGAATGTAAGTGTTACATTATTATTAGAAGCTGAAAATACATTCATATTAAATGGAAAAGACCATGAAGACAACTTCACAGACTGAACGTTTAAATAATCTTGAGGCAAAGTAAACTCAAATTGACTAGATAATGGGTATTTTAAACTATCACGATCTTCAGAGTGAATAGAAACAGTTTTTTTGTAATAAGTATATTTTTGTACATTTTCAATTAAAGGGTGTGTAATATTCAAATTGTATGACATTTTATAATACCAATATAATAAAAATATAACAGGTATATTTTATATAATATTTTATATTATATATAATAAAATAAGATATTATATATAACATACATTATAAAAACAATGGGGTTCTTCAAAACATTTATATTTTTATTCTTATTGTATTGGATGTTTACTTCTACATCTTCTATGGTAGGAGTAAAATCAATATATGAAATTCTATGTGTTGTATTATTATTTAGTGGAGCACTAACAGGATTAATAGCTTTTTTTATGATGTCAGGAACCACATCATACATGTCAGTTGTAGCATCCTATTCATTATTAATCGTTGGTACGAGTTTCTTATTTGGATACACATTACACAATTTATATAATTATAATAAAGTCAATGAAAAAAAGGAAAGTTTGGTTAGAATATTATTTTTATATGTAGTTCCATTTATTTTAATGGTTCTTAATTTGGGATATTTGTTATATTTAATAACAGTAAATAAATCCATTGTTACAAATACTAATTTAAATAACGATTATAGTATATTTAGTAAAATATTTATTATTTTAACCATACTTCAAACATCCATGTTGTATTATAGTATAAATACTAGTAAAAATGGAAAAATTAGTAACCCAATGTATAATTCTTTAATAGTGTTAATGTCGATAGTCAATTTTTACATAATAAGAATAATTAAAATAGTAATAGTGGATTATCCGGTAGACTGTATCACATGTCCGTTGCCTCCTCAAGCTCAGCCATCATCAACAACTTCCTCTACCACCTCTTCTTCTACCACCTCTTCTTCATAATAATTATACATAAAACCCATTAAATAGCCGAAAATTTAAATGTAATTCCATATTCATTGGTAGTCTCCCAAATTCCCGATATTTTCAATAAAAAATTATTACAGCTGTATTTTGATGTAACATTATTAAATATTTTAATAAAACCAGTGCGTAGTTGATCACTAATTTTATATTGAGGTGTTTTATTATTACATATATGCTTATATTTTTTTAATAAATTATATTCAATTTGCTTTATTTTGTCAATAATTTCTTTATTTTGAAGACTCATTGAAAATATGCACTTGTATTTGTTATAATATTTTTCTAAAGTAACATCATTTAATGGTATGTAAATATATATACCATTTAATATAACTTCTTTTGTAGAATATAAAATACGTATAAATTTACTGTTGGGTATGTTTATGATTGTATTGTAGATAGGGTCACTAAAATATACATATTCTTCTTTGTAATTATCGATATAACTAATAATATTCATTTTGTATGTCTTTGTTTTTGTATTAATATGGCCTTTGTATGGTATATTTTATTATAATAATTTTAAGTATTTTGTGCAATTGAAGATATAACTCAGTTTAGTTTATTAGTTAAAAATAACAAATAAAGAATATACACCAAATAATATAACATCACACACACACAACCATGAAATTTTATGACACACATTATGAAGAATATATTATATCCAATAAAAAGATAAATATGCATACAAAATTAGAAAAAATATACAAAACAATGCCAAAAAAAATAAGCGAATTGAACAATATTATATTGTACGGTCCATCCGGGGTGGGGAAATATACACAAATGTTATGTTTTATTAAACGATATAGTCCGTCTAATTTAAAATATGAAAAAAAACTAACTATATCATTTGACAAAAAGCAGTTTTTGTTTAAAATAAGTGACATTCATTATGAGATAGATATGGGGTTATTAGGGTGCAATGCAAAATTATTGTGGCATGATATATATCAGCAAATTGTTGATATTATATCTTCAAAGACGGACAAATCAGGTATTATCGTTTGCAAGAATTTTCATGAAATACATAGTGAATTATTAGACAATTTTTATAGTTACATGCAGTCCATAAATACTCATATAAATTTGAAATTTGTAATAATTACAGAAGAAGTTAGTTTTTTACCTGACAGTATAGTAAATTGTTGTAAAATAATTAGGGTACCTAGACCTACCAAAGCCGTATATAACAAATGTAAATTGTCGGATATATCACTAGCGAAAAATATAAATTTAGATGAGATACAAAATATAAAAGAGTTGCATATGAATGTGGATTCAAATGAAAATCAAGTTATACCCCTCGAAACAGTAGATGTAACAAACAAAGCCAATAGTAGCACTGTAAAACCCGCACTTAAAAAAACCACAAAAAAAACCTCTGTTAAAAACATAAGTGACAAACAGAATAGTAGTATAATGAATGATAATTATCAAATTATTTGCAACAAAATTATCGATATCATTAAAAATTATAAAAATATCCGATATTTGAAATTTAGAGATACGTTGTATGATTTATTAATTTATAATTTGAATATTTCACAATGTGTTTGGTATATTTTAAAAACATTAATAAATGATAATTATCTTGACGAAGCAAAATTGTCTATAATTTTAATAAAAACATATCGATTTTTTCAATATTACAACAACAACTATCGACCAATATACCACATAGAAAATTATGTTTACTCTCTATGTAAAATAGTGCATGTAATACAGGAAGAGTGATACTATTGTAAAATAATTTACAATATAAGTTATAATAGTTGGAATATTATATAATGTATAGTATATAATATTTTTATAACATGGGTGGTGCTTTTTCTTTGGATGACAACGACAATGAAAACGACAAATCACAACATGAAGAAATGTTAAACAAATCTGTCCACCGCGGTGGATCTAATCAACGTAGGGGAAAAAACAAAAATACGACATCAAAAAATAAACCGAAGAAGAGTGTAAGTTTTTTTAGTGATTACTATGGAAACGACGATTTTGATAACGATAACGATAACGATAAAGATAACGATAAAGATAACGATAATGATCATCGCAACCATGATTCGATAGATAATGATTTGGACGTGATGGAACCAATTGCAAAAAAACGCAAACCTAGAAAACAGTCAGCCAACACTACCAAAAAAAGAAGATATAACTAAGGTTAAAAACAATAAAAACAATTAATTACATCAATTATCTATTTAGACATTACATAGATAATTAAATAGATACCTGACAACCAGAAGCACACAAGATGGATATACAAAAAGCATTTGACACATTGGAAATTAATTCAGTGGATATATCTTTAGAAAAATTAAAGAAAAAATATCACAAATTAGCATTGAAATATCATCCAGATAAAAATGGGAACACGATAGAATCCAAAGAAAAATTTCAAAAAATAAACGATGCATATTTTTATTTAAAATCGGAAATAGAGAATGATGCATCTGGTTCAGCATCAACATTCAACGCCTCTAACGCCTCTAACGCCTCTAACGCCTCTAACGCGTTCAACTCATTTTCTTACGCCAATATACTGAACATGTTTATGGATAATATGTTTAAAGAGGGTGCTTCTACAATAGACAAAACACTATTAAACAACGTAATTCATATTATTTTGAATGGTTGCACACAAATATCCCTCAAGCTATTTGAGACCATGGATAAAGAGAGATCGATAGAAATCTACACTTTTCTCTCCAAATACAAGAATATATTGTATATCAGTCAAGATATCATCAACACAATTCGCGATATTATAGTAGAAAAATACAAGAATGACGAAGTATATATATTGAATCCATCGATAGATGATTTATTAGACGATAATATATATAAGTTGAAAATAGGTGATTCAACCTATTTTGTCCCACTGTGGAATAGCGAGGTATATTTTGATGGGTCATGTGGTGATATAATCGTAAAATGTGTCCCTGAGTTGCCTTCAAATATAACAATCGATGATAATAATATTTTATATGTAGATTTAGAGGTGCCATTCAATATGGATTTGTTTGACAACGAAAATATCGAATTTCAGTTAGGTAAAAAGACATATTATATAAATCATGCAAAATTGAAAGTTAGAAAGAACCAAACGTATTTTATACCGAATGAAGGTGTTTTAATATCAGAGATACATGATTTTTTGGATAATAGTACAAATACAGATATAGATGCTAATAATACCACCACCACCCAAATTAACAATAGTAGAGCAAAACATAAAAAAGCGGGTATTCATGTTAATATACTTTTTGTGTAAATACACACATCCATGACATATTATGATATTCAAAAAATATCATAATAAATTTACACTCAACTATCAACACTCAATCGTATTATTTATTCACTGCCAAAATAAGCACCTTTTCCGATTTTAAAATCACTCAAACGAGTAATAATATCAGTTTTGTTTTTGATGATTTCTTTAATGAGATCCTTGATGGAGATCATTCCAATGAATTCTTCATTTTTATCATCGACTACTAATAAATGACGAATATCCTTAAACATCATCTTACTCATACATGATTCAAGAGAATCATCTTTTTTTGCAATGATAATATTCGGTGAATAAATGCATACATCCTTAATTTTAACACTATGAGTAGATTTGCTTTGGGCGCAAACTTTTGTAATTAAATCGCGCTCAGAAAAAACACCGACAACCTTATCTTGTTTGTCAGTAACAGCTAAACAACCAATATTGAATGCAGAGAAACGAGTAACTGCTTCAGCGACAGTCATCTCTTCATTGATTTTAAAATCGATTTTGAAATAACATGATTCTTTATAAACATTCATAGCTGTAGCAGATGAATTCATCACAGATGATAAATATCTTGGTTGTAAAACAGATTTAAAAGCACTCATATTTATTGCAGTAGCACATTTAGCAGATTTATTTAGAACGGAGAACATATTTGTATGTATCTATGTATGTTAACATAACAGTAAGTTTTTATATTATTTTTATTTATTATTTATTATTAAATAATAAAAAATAGTAATTTATATAATTATATCATGAATAAGTTATACAATCCATACGATCCCTATAATTCTTGTAATCCCATCAACACCAACACGACCAACACCATCAACACCATAACCACCAACAATAAACTTTATAATAATATTTATAAAAAATTAAAACATGATATACATAATAATAAACCCTTAACTACAGAAAATATTGATTTTATACACTCGCTATCAAACGATAAAAAAATGGAAATTATATTATTATATAACAAAATAGTAGAATCAAATAAAAAATTATTAGATGAATTACTACACAACAATTTAAGATAATCCAACAAACACAACAAACACAACAAACACCCAAAAGAAAAAATAAGATAAACTAGTATCTTATTTTTATTCAATATCTAAATTACATTTACATTTATAATTATATAAAACTATCTAGCAATTAAGCAGTTGTTTTCTTCTTAACAACTCTTTTTTTAACAGTAGCTGTTTCATTTGCTTCTACTACAACTGGTGCAGGTACAGGAGGTGGCACAACTACTTCAACCACTGGAGCTGGAACTGGAGCTTGTATAGGCGCATCGTCTTCTTCTTCTACCTCATCCTCGTCTTCTTCTTCGACTTCCTCTTCATCATCATCTGAATCTTCGACAGCTACTTTTGAAGCCATTTCAACTTCAACACTTGATTCAACAGCAGGTGCTTTCTTTAATTTTTCCTTATCACTGGAATTTAATTGAATCAAACATTGTCCGTTTAATGCAAACGTTTGTTTTCTTTGAACGACTGCCTGTGATAATTTCCAAGTAATACCGAATTTACCATTTGCGAACCATAATCCACCACATTGAATAATGACTGCTACATTACTTCCCTTGATCAATAAATCCAAAGGTGATACACCAGGATTACTAACATCTGGATATAATCTTTGTTGATCTACATCATAAATTTCACATCTCCAAACACCTTCCCATAATGGAAGTTTTACAACCAATCTAGGTGGTTTTGTCACATCATAATCGCCACTAATTTTGTCTTTACTATACTTCAACATAGGAGTCCATAAAGCATTAATAACTTCAGCATTAGGGTGCTTTTTACCAAACCATTCCTTAGAATATGTCAAAGCGTCAGCCTTGATCTTGTCTTCAAAATCCTTCATATTTTTAAGGAATAAATCTGTTTCTTCATTTTTATATTCGTCATTAGGAAATTGCAATGACATTTCATATTTACCATTTCCTTGACCATTTTGATCAACATAATCAGATGCACCCCATGTAAGCATGAGAGGTGTTGATAAACGTAAGGTACTGTTTGTGTTTTTATTTAGAATATTAATTGCTTTACCACCCGATGAGTTAGCTTTTGGTGAAGTATATTTAATATCATTTGATACGAATTTAGATGCAGGAGTAATCATTTCAGTCATTTTATTATTAAAAGAACGAAAGGTAATTCTGTTTTAAGGTAATACTCTTGTTAGTTAGTTAGTTAGTTAGTTTATTTGCTTGTTTAGCTGTTAGTTGTTGTTGTTAGCTTTTGTTTTGTAATTATAATAGTTTTACTAACAAAACTTTTAAATCAATTTTTTTTTAATTGTAAAAAAATTTTAATTCAAAAATGACCATTTTGAAAGCAATATTTATTTTATTTACACAAAATCTACACAAAACATAGCTAATCAGTGATAGTAAAAATAATAATGTATTATATATATAATATAAAAATATATCAAATAATAATATAAACATACTTAGAATTTAGAATATTAATTAAACAACTATTACCATAATCGCAAAATGAAAAAAACAAACGAATTAATAGATGATTACATGAGTGATATTTTTATAAAATATAATTCAAATATTGAAACAACAAACGCGTCCACATCCGCAAAAGAAAAAACAAAAAAAACAAAAAAATTGAATAAAATAGATGATGCGAATGTGATTATTCCAACAATACACAACTATAATGTTTTATTTCAACATAATTATAATATCCAACAATTAAAAGAATTTATCAAATTTCACAAATTGAAACAATCAGGAAATAAAAACGAATTATTAAACAGATTGCATAATTATTTGAAATTGTCATTTTACATTATCAAAATTCAAAAAATGTATCGGGGTCATATTCAAAGGATATATAATTCATTGCACGGTCCTGCACACAATAACCGTGATATTTGTACAAACGCAAATGATTTTTTTACAATGGACGATTTATCATCGATTCCTAATAATTTATTTTTCAGTTACAAAGATGTCGATAATTTTGTCTATGGGTTTGATGTGATTTCTCTCTACAACTTGATTACAAAGTCAAATGGTGAAGTGAAAAATCCGTATAACAGGATTAAAATACCAGACGAAGTACTAGCAAAAGTAAAATTGTTTATACGATTGAGTAAAATATTGGACTCACAGGTAGATACGATAATAAAAACACCATCGTTTGAAGTTACCTATCAGAAGGGTATAGAATTGAAAATACTCGATGTATTTCAATATATGGATTCATTAGGAAATTATAGTAATCCATCATGGTTTATGGATTTAGATCGCATAAAATTAATCCGATACATGAGAGAACTGATTGATATATGGGATTATAGAGCTCAAATTACACCAGAAACAAAAAGAGCGATATATCCACCAAATGGTGATCCTTTTAATGGATTTTCGTTTGTTCAATTGTGTCATAATCATGATATTTATTTTATGAGAAAAAAGATTATTGAAGTGATTGAAAAAATAGTGACAAATGGTGTTGATAGAGATAACAAATCATTAGGTTGTTATTATGTTTTAGGAGCACTGACAATTGTTAATACAAACGCTGCAATGGCACTCCCATGGTTATTTCAAACGTTTGTTTATTAAAATCCAATATAAAATTCATATAAAATATTTACATATTTATATGAATAAAAAAAGTAAAAAACGTTTACGATTAGGATTACGTTTTCATAATAAAAAAAACAAAACTTTGAAAAAGGGGGGTGGTTCATGTGATAATTTCTGTAAAAATGATTATAGTCCTGAAATTGAAAAAAAATTCAAAAAAATTGCAACGGATAATAAACTTTCATATAATCCAACAAAAGCGGATAGAAAATTTAGAATTGATGCATGTAAACAAGTATTTTGCAATGAAGGGTGTAAAGGATATAAATTCTTTAGCAAAGAAGAAGAAAATAACTTTAGAAAAAACATAAATGGTAATTTTTTAAAAAAAACCAACCCTAAAATAATAAAAAAATTGCAATCAATTGGTGCTATATCTTATTGTGACAATAATGATTATAACCCTTTTCATAAATAATGATTTGTCTGTTTGTTTGTCTGTTGGTCTGTTTATCTGTTTTTATATGAGAAATTACTAGATGTTTGGTGTAATGAAATTCTCGATTTATATATGCGTATTTTATAAACCAGTAAAACATTTAGAGAAAATCACGACGCAACATGTAGAATATAATTTTGTTATGATGTTTGGTGTGAATAAATATATATTAGTCTTAAATAACTTAAAAAGTACTTTACTAGATAGTATATAAAAAATGGCAAAGTCAACTGTAACCAAAACCAAAGCATCAAGCGCTCAACCAGAACAAGAAAATGTTGTTGTAGAATCAACATCAGTACCAACTGAAAAGAAAGTTAAGAAGGTAAAAGCACCAAAGGAAGTTGTTTCAGTACCAGTTGAAACCGCACCAGTAGCCGTCGCAGAATCAGTTACTGCTCCAGTCGATCAAGTTGTTGAAGTTGAAAACAGTATTGCTGAAAAGGGAGTTGATTTCACTGCAAAGCTACAGCAAATAGGTAACTTAATAGCTTCTTTAAAGCCTGAATTCAAAAATATCGAGAAGATGTATCTTCGTGAATTAAAGGCATCTCAAAAGCTAAACACCAAGCGCAAGAGAAAGTCAGGCAACCGTGCTCCATCTGGTTTTGTTAAACCAACCCGTATCAGTGATGAATTAGCCAAGTTTTTAGATAAGCCAATTGGTTCAGAAATGGCTCGTACCGATGTTACCAAGGATATTAATGCTTACATTCGTGCTAACAAACTTCAAGATTCAACCAATGGTCGTAAGATTCTTCCAGATAAGAAACTAGCATCCCTTCTTAAGATTAAGCAAAACGAAGAGCTTACCTATTTCAATCTACAAAAATTCATGTGTATTCACTTCGCCAAGGCTGGTGGTAAGGCTACCCCAGAATTAGTTGCTGGTGGTGGAGTCACTGCTTCAGCTTAAATATAACCATATCAATATATCCATCTCATAAAAACCAATAAAAACCACAAACATCAACAAATAAAATAAAATAATATAGTATATGGTAAATACTATATTATTGATCGGATCTAGTACCATTAGAAAATGGAAAGATTTTACATTGCATGGTAAAAACGAGCAAACCATAAATCGAGGAATTTCAGAATTAACCACAACTGATTTATTATCAACCAAATACACTGATTATATTACAAGTGATATAAGACAAAAACCAAAATACATAGTATTTTATTGTGGGATAAATGATGTGTTTGATAACATAGCCAATAAAACAATCATAAATAACACGCGCGTGTTTTTGACGGAACTTCACAAAATATTTCCAAGCAGTAAAATCATAGTGATTTCATTGATTAAATCACCGAAAACATATAAAGAATCTAAAACAGAAGATATAAATTACATTAACAACCGGTTGCGTGATTTTTGTTCCATAAAAACCCCTTATTTGCACTATGTAAATGTGAATAAAGAGTTAACTTTGTCAACTATCAACTATTTTATGAACGACGGGTTTCATACAAACGAATTAGGATATGAAAAAATAAACAAAAAAATATTACAAAGTATCAAATAACCGCGAACCACACATTCATATCCACCACTATTTATATTTTAACCAAATTGCGAGATGGAAATAGGAAACCATCTTCTTTTAACAAATTATATAAATCTCCTTTTTCTATTTTTTTATTATTAAAATTATTTTTTTCATGTGTTCCCATACCCGCGCCCAACCCACTCATATCTAATTTTGTAATATCAAATATTCCTTTTATTTTTGCCAACAAATCACGATCAATTTGAATGTTTGAATTTATAGCCAACCAATCACAAAATGTCATATCAATTTTGCACGATGAGTAGTTTTTATACAACTGCATAATTTTAATAATGTTTAATGAACCAGCACCAACACCCTCCATATAATCGGTTCCGGACAATACACATATTTCTTTGAACACATCATGCTGAACTTTTAACTCTTTTAAAATATTGTCATAATCATATAACACTGCCGTATGATTTATCAAACTGAAATATCGTAAAACACGGTTGCATCCATAAACAAACATATCGGTGTCGTCACTCAAACATGCCCAAGCGAATTGGTTTATTACCAACCAGGCGCATAATTGATCCGCTTCTCCAGGAGCATCAATATAAGTTATACCATAATAATCGAATAATAATTTAATTTTATTTATTTTATTTTTATTCATATAGACAAATTTTTTCTTTAACGAATTCATCTGTTCTTCAATCTCATTTTTTTCGAATGTAGTAACCGAAGATCCGTGCGACATTTTTTTCAATTTATAATATTCATGTTCAGCAATGCGTTTTTTTTGCAACCGTACATCAATGAGTTCCTTTTTTTCAGTAGGTGCGACACCGTCAAATATGAATATAGGCGTTATATTGTAATGACGAAATATAGAAATCATGGTGTATATGCTTTCTATTAGAGTGTTATCAGATTCATATTTATATAAATAAATGCTTACATCAATGACAATACATTTTCCTTGTAACTTTGCCATATGAATTGTATAAATAGAATCGCGTGATTTGCAATTTTCTTTTAAAAATTTATTTAATAGTTTTATGCCCATGTTTGCAATTTATGTTTGTGATTGATATATCAAGATAATGATTTTATTCATATAAATAACATCATTAATTGGAATTCAATTTTTTAATTTATTGTTATCTAGCCCGACCTATTCCAATTCAAATATAGACATTTTCATATTATTAAGCAAATAATACACATGTGATTTTTTTATTTTACTAGCACCAACACTAGCGCCAACACTAGTGACAAATCGCATATCTTTTTGCCATTTTAACATGTATTTTTCCATACAATCGACATTATTTTCAAACGAAACGCTTTTATAGTTTTTTTTAATAAAGGAATAAAAATCATACAAATTTTGTTGTGTTTTAGAAAATTGTATTATGTTACTCGCTCCATTATGTTGATAACACCACGTTAGGAACCCATTGTAGTTATGTATAAGCATACATTTTATCACATAATAAGCAAATATATTGGTATTTTCTTTATACAAAGTTTCTCTCAACACCGCGCTAGTTTTGTCTTTCGAATAAAGATTTTTATAGGTTAATCCCATGTAATTTAACACTTTATTCAACTGAAAAAAACTGTAAATTCGCTCGTATTGTATTAACCAATCAACATTGGTCAAAAACCCAGCAAATCCATCACCAGGTTTCGAATAAAAATAACTGCAAAAAGATATATTAATGATTTCGGCCCAAAATTCAGTATAAGCTTCGAATAAATTACCGTCTGTTTTAATAGGAAAAATATCCAAAACAGCTTTGTTTAAATCGCTTACATTCATATCCGAAAAATCCAAAGCAAAATTATGAAAGCTTTCATGAATAAAGACTTTGAACCATTCTTCTTTTCTAAAAATAACAATTTCAGATATTTGGGGGCATGTGGTTGTAAAACCAGTATTAATGTGATTGTAGTTTAGTATACTATCTTGCAGATGAATGTTTTTATTAGGCAATTGTTTTTCTAATGAGGTAAAATAAAGATATATATTCCAATCTTTGGAACAATGAATAGATGAATATTTGTTTAATATATAGGACCATAACAAGATGCAATTCACGCATTTGTCGTATTTCAGGGTTTTACTATCCGAATCTTTGTAATCCTTGCGTTCAATAATAAAATGGATATTGATTTTTCTATTAAACATCTGAAGCGAATACCTTACTATTAATTTCATATTCAGGTCAATGTGATGTTGTACTTCTTTTGTAAATATATTGGATGCGAAATTTTTAAAATTAGGCAAATCATTTTTTGATTTAATGTGTTGTACTGTTTTTTTATATAACATACCATTTCTCTCTCGATTAATAAATTCTAAATAATTATTAGCTTCACAAATATCATTATACAAACTACGAAATATTTTTTTCGAGATATTGTTCGATGACACAAGAGGAATACATTTGTGATTTTTAAAAAACCCTAATAACAACTCACTTGATTTTGTCAATTTCATTAATATATATTATATTATATAAATAATATATATTATATACAGATATTTTACAAAAATGAGTAGCTCTAGAAGTAAAAGATCAAAAAATAGTAGTTCCAGAAATAAATCAAGAAGTCGTAGTAGTTTCAAAAGTAGAAGGTCAAGAAATAGTTCCAGAAATAGTTCCAAAAATAGTTCCAGAAATAGTTCCAGAAATAGTTCCAAAAAAAAATATCATCATACTAAAACAAACTACAATGATGAAAATAAACATGTAATAAAAATACCGAATGATATTTTGTATTTAATTCATATAACTAAAGATAAAAATACAGAAAATTGGAAACAAGTGAATAGCAATCAAGAAGACGCATCGCAATACCCAGGTGCTTATTTTACTTTAATTACAAAGGATAACCGTTTAACAGAACAATTATATGCAGGAAATTATTGTTTAATATTTTCAAGAAATTTATTAAAAAAAACAAATTATCATATTAATGTGAGTGATAATAATGGATTTATAACAGAAAATAATACGTATTTTCCTGAAAATTTAAAGGAAGCAGTCGAAAAAATAAAAGAAAACTCGTCTTTATGTGGAATAGATGAAGAAAATTCATGGAAAAGTAATGATAAATGCATGAATGAAGTCGTTTTTCATGATGCAGTTTCAATGGATTATTTATGCATGACTATTAAAAAAGGTTTTGATAATTCATTTTTACCAGATTATCCTATTGAAAAGTAAAACATCACGGTCCTCCTCATATTTACTCGATATTACACATGTCGTCCATCCCCGTCCAAACTCTTCAATTTCTCTCGAATCTCCATCAAGTTTTTATATTCTTCCAATGGTTTATTATTGACATAATGCATTAGTTTTGCATTTTTTGTAGCCATCAATAAATCAGTGAGTTCTTTATTTTGAGTAAATTTCGCGTACTGTGCATCATACAATTCTTTATTATAGCGTGATTTATAAAAATCAGGATCAATCTCCACGTTTTCTGGACGCAACAAAACATCGTCCTTGCCATCAACCTCCCATTTACCACTCGTTCCACCAGCGGACATGGCCATTTCAACATTTTTAGAAAGTTCTGAACCTGTGTCTAGAGAGAAACTGATATAAAACCCAGGATTGGTTTGTTTGAATTTAGAGGCTTGGTAGTAATGTTCTACACTATTCCATTTATGATTGTCTAAGGTAAAAGGTTGTATCCATTCATTTGATAATTTTTTCCTCCAATTGTCTATGAGTGCAAGATCCACAAATTCCAATAAAACGTCCATTCTTATTTTCTCTCCAATGCCTAAACCAGGAAAGGGTTTTCCATTTGAATGTATATAAGAAATAAACATGATACTGTCGTCATATAATCCTCTTAAACTAGTTTCCGATAATTCTTCCAACTCATGTATATCGTTCTCTATTGAATTCGAACTATTGACCGTTTTCCCCCTATTCTTCTCTTTCCCACTGTTTTTATTATTTTTTACGAATTGATGAAATTCGGGTATGACAGAAAACAGGCCTGAATTTTTTTCATTGTATTTAATTATAATGTTTTTTTTGACATAATAAGGTAATTCCGAAAAAGTAAATATATGTTTTTTTCTATAACTAACTAATTTATAATCAACACCTGACTGCTGTTTTGGTTGATCCATCATAAGCATAATATAGTAATCAGGATCAAACCTGCGTTTTTTCTCCAATGCATCTTTCAATTGAAAATAATGATTTCCCATTCCCAATTGAATAATATTCGAATAATCATTTTCCTTGAAATACTCCTTTGAAAAAAAGATGAATTTCACATTCAAACAATATTCCATGACTACAATTGCCCATTGTATAGCCCATTTGTTTCCCCAAAACTCACATGACATCAAATGTTTTTTAAATTTTTCCAGACTATCTACTGTTTTCATAAATTTGAATTCTTTTAAAAACAACGATACATATTTTTTTTCAAATATCAGTTTATCATGTTGTGCTTTTACTGATTTTCCCTTTTCTGTTAATAATTTTTTTTCATTTCTGTCCAAAATGTTATTGTATTGTTGTCGAATTTTATCATATTCGATATTCAGTTCCTTTGCGTTTTTTATTATATCATTTAACGTGTTATAAAACCGATCATAGTTATCTTTGTAAAACAAAAAAATATCTTCGGAAATACAATCGGCAAACTTTTTGCGCAGTTTTTGAATAGATGTTTGTTGAGCAATTTGAGAGAAAGCATCTCTTATACATGAAAAAAAACTATCACATCCACCTTCATTTTCAACAATGTCATAATAATTATTTTTCATGTATTTAACAATCCAATTATCGGAAGTTTTTGTATGGTATTTTTGAATAATATCGTTGGCGCTAGTTTTTGTTTCTTCTTTCAATAAAGGAGGTATTTCTATACCTTTTGTCAAAACAAAAAAATCTTTTCTGTTTTCATGAATTGTTATAATATTAGTAGATACATGTTTTTGCTTTGTATCAGATTTTCTCTCCATCAAGCTATCCGTATTGGTTTTTTCGTCATCATCCTCATCCTGGTCTTCCTCATCCTCTACCGATTCTATAATCAATCGTTCTTTGTCAATCATTGATTTTGTAGCGAATTTGTACAAAAGAGGCATTAAACCAACATTTCTCTCTAAATCCAAATCACCATCTTCGTTTAAATATTCTAAATGATAATTTGCGTCAATTTCATAAACACCAATTTGAATCGCTTTGTTGTTCTTATTAATCAAATAAATAGGAAAGTACAAGATATTTTCATATTCAAAATCGCGTTTTACTTTACCAATAGCGACAACAACCGGCAATTCGTGAATAAAAATATTATACAATTCTGATTCCATTTTATTATCATCATGATGAATTTTTTTCAACTCAGGGTAACTAACCTTATTATTTAATTTTGATAAAACCATATGAATCTTATATGTTATATGTTATATGTTATATGTTATATGTTATAATATTATATATTTATATTTATCTTTACATAAAAATATAATGAATCTCTTTATTTGCAAATTATCGTATAACTTATCCTACTATATCCACACTACATTTCAACAATATCCATTAATTTAAATATAGATTTACTGGATAAACTTGGATATGTTTTTACTTTTACTCCTGCTAGATGTTTAATAGTTTCTACTATTTTTGTGTGATTATCACTGTTGATGTTTGTATTTTCATTATTGAATAATTCTTTATTATAAAGAATATAGATAATCTCAATATATTCATCTACTACAAATTTTTTATTTTCTTCTTTAATTAAAACATTTAAATTGTCTAGTAATTGAAGCAAGAGATCTTCAATTTTATTAACTGTAATAACATGATAGAAAACCAAATTAACAAAGAATGATATTAACGCTTTACGTTTTTCATTTTCATTGTTTATTTTACAAAATAAATCGTAGTTCTCGTCTGGTGAAACATAATAAACATTATTTAAAATATCACCGAGTGAAGCTTCTTTTTCTTTAAAAACGGATGTAATAAATTCGTATTTTGATAATAGATTAGAATATAAATTAGCATATAATTTTGAGTAAAAACGATTCGATGATACTATATCAAATATTATACTACTGATTTTATGGGCTTCTTCATTAGTAATGTTTTCACGTAATAATTCATCAATATTGAACGTTACATTTGTATTAATTTCATCATAGGTTTTAATAGACATTTTATTTAAATTACTACGGACGTTGTCTATGAAAACGTCAATACCTTCATGTTGTTCCATTTTAGTCGTACTAAAAGTGCGTATGGTTTCCCAATCGTCATCCTTGACATGATCCAAATGTTGTTTGTTTGATATTCCTTTATGTCTTTTTATAGAATTGTTATTTTTACTATTTCCGCAACCATTTCCGCCACCTGCTCCAGGTCCATATATCGATCTAGATTGATATTTTTGCGCCTTTATATCATCATTTTCTGTATTTTGTTTTTGAAAATTAGGTGTTTTAATATACGTAGGTGAACCCACTTCAGAGGTGAGATTTGAAATTAATTCAATAACGTCGTCGTTTAATTTGTATTCGAATCCATTTAATATAATATTGTTTATATCATGAATGGTATATTTATATACTTGTGCCATGATTATGTATATATTTATATATATTTTTATATAGTATTTATAAATTTATATATTATATCATTTTTTTTTCTTTTGATTGATTTAATTATATGCATATTTCTGAGTAATACTGCATTATAATACTTTAATATATAAAATATAGCAAAAATAATTAATATAGCAAAAATAAAAAATATTTGTATATGATTACAGTTTATAAATTGTAATATTGGACGAATGAAATTCCATGAAGATTCTACTGGTGTATAACATATTGATTTTTGATTTTTACATTTATAATGCCCATTTATTTGATTTAAAACTATAATTTTATATTCATTACTATTTTGTAATGAAATATCTAAAGCTGAACCTATTTCATATGCATTTGTTGCTTTTAAGATAATATCGAATACTTTATTCCATATAGGATGTTCTTTTTTAAACGCCATAAAACAACTACAATATTTTGGTTTGGAAAAGGGATATATATAATCTAAAAAATCTATTTTTGAACTAGCAATAAAAATTGTATAATCTTTATATTTTTTTTTATTAAATAAATGGTTGAATGAAGCTCTACATATAAAATCTAGATCAAAATATAATCCTCCATATTTTTCATAATTATATATCTAGCTATATCACTTTTTAATGCTAGAATATTTAATAATCCAGGCAAATTTTCTATATTTTGATAAACCTTGTAAATGTTTGGGTATTTTTTTAATAAATCTATAATCATATTTTCATGCCAAAAAATAAATTCCCATTCTGGATTCAGTTCTTTAATATTATTATATGATGTTTTTAAATTTTCAGGTAAATTATTATATCCTTGTATCCATATATTATGTACTAATTTTGGTATCATTTTATATATAATTATATATATAATTATATATATTATTTTTTTAAACATATTCCAATACATTTTAAACTATTATTATAATATAAACATTTTTTATTATATCATAACATATAATATAATACTATATTATATGTTTAACACACATTTACCAACAGATATTATAAACATAATATTAGCATATGACGGAAGAATAAAATACAAAAGAAACAAATATGTAAATATAATACATAAACATGACACGCGATATAATATGGTCACCCCATTGATAAATAAAAAAATGGAAATAATGAAAGAAATAGAATTTGCACATAAATCAAGTTATTATTTTGAATTTGGGTTTGATATAGATCATGGCATTGGATTGTGTTATGATTATAATTTTTCGTATCCTGATAAATTTGAAATTTGTTATTATGATTGGAGAGAAGATGGCAAAATCGAACAAATAAGGACATATTTATAAAGAAATTACGTATATACACCATAGACCATAAACCATAGAATGAATTATAAAAAAAATTGATACAAATAACATAAATCAAAATATATTTAAAAACTACAACCAAATATATATAGAATGACCGAACAAAATAACAACTGCGAATCGACAGATTCATTTAGCGAAATACGTAGCTGGGATGAATTGGAAATATCAAGCGATTTATTACGAGGAATTTATGGTTATGGATTCGAACGACCTAGTCCAATTCAATGCAAAGCGATAGTTCCTATTATGAAAGGTAAGGATGTAATAGCCCAAGCACAATCTGGAACAGGAAAAACTGCAGCATTTTCTGTAGGAGCTTTATCCTTAGTTGATTTATCCAAAACGGAAACTCAAATTTTAATTATGTCACCTACACGTGAATTAACAAAACAGATATCACTCGTTGTTTCTAGTATCGGTTCCATGATGCACGGGTTATCCGTATATACATTAGTAGGTGGATCATCCATAGATGAAGATGCCAATAAATTAAGGAATACACCACCTCATGTTATTGTTGGATGTCCCGGACGCGTTTATGACATGATTCGTCGTGGAAATATTAAAGCAAAAAACATTAAATTAGTAGTACTAGATGAAGCAGATGAAATGTTATCTTCTGGTTTTAAAGAACAGGTCTATAATATTTTTCAAACATTTAGTAACGATATTCAAGTTGCTTTATTTAGTGCTACTTTGCCAGAATACATTAACAACATAACAAGTAAATTTATGAGAGATCCGATTAATATTTTCGTAAAAACAGAGGCATTAACATTGGAGGGTATTTCACAATACTTTGTAGCAGTGGATGACGACAAGCAAAAATATTTAGCTATGAAAGATTTATATTCTTATATTTCGTTATCACAATGTATCATATATTGTAATAGTATTAAACGTGTGATTGATTTACACGATGCAATGAATGAAGATGGCTTTCCTGTATGTTGTATTCATAGTAACATGGATAAATCGACAAGAGACATTGCATTTGCAGACTTTAGAAATGGAAAATATCGAGTTATGATTTCTTCCAATGTTACAGCTAGAGGAATTGATATTCAACAAATTAGTGTTGTCATAAATTTCGATATTCCAAAATGTGTTCATACTTATCTGCATAGAATTGGTAGAAGTGGTAGATGGGGAAGGAAAGGTGTTGGGATTAACTTTATTACAAGACGTGATGTATCGAAATTGAAAGAAATAGAACAACATTATGATACACAAATTACAGAATTACCAGGAAATTTTGAACAACTATTTAAATAAATGTCATAATTAAATGTATTATAATAATATAATATGAATGACACAAACAATAAAAGAGATACTCAAGCTCAACTATATTATTTATGTAATGATGCACAATCAGATGCAGATAATGAATGTAAAAAATTAATAGAAATGATAAATGTAATTGTTTTGGAGAAGTTATTAACAGATACATATAAAAATAATGATATTTATGAAGCTGTATTAAAAGAACAAATAAATAAATCTAAAAATCAATTAATAGTATCACCCATGACAAAAAATGAATATGAAGAATATAAAAAAAATAATGAAATAAAAATAGAAAAATTTATAAACGATTTTTTAAATAATATGATGATGAATAACATGGGACAACAACCTATGGTTGATAATAATGGTGAAGATGAAGAAGGTGAAGAAGGTGAACAAGAAGGTGAAGAAGAAGAAAAAAAAATCATCTCAAAACGTATACCTAAAGGGGGTAATATTAGAAGAAAAATATCATATAAAAAATTACCACAATCAAAAAACAAACAAATCAACATCCATAAAAAATCAAAAAGGATTCGTAAAATATAATATATTATTATGCTAATTTTTAATAAATATTAGTTTAATATGACTGACAATAAAGAAACCCAAAAAGAAATCAAAAAAGACGAAGTAAAAGAAACCAAAATCAATAATATTAACGATATTTTTAAACTGCCTATTTTTTATCTTGATAAAAAAACAGAATTAAAAGAGAACATCATAACAGATTTAGAATTAATAAAAACAATTGATACAGATGCATCATGTACCCCAATTTTATATAATACATTTCAACCAACCAATTGTTTAGCAAAGAAGGTATTGGATCAAATACCAACTTATTATTCCTATGATATAAAATATTTGAAAGACACACAAGAATTACTAAAATCATATAAATCATGTTTATCGGAACAAACAGAATCCGATACTCAATTTCCAGAAAAACCGGATTATGATGAAATAGTTAAATTATGGGATGAAATCAAACTAGACACTGGTTTTAGAGAAAAATACAATTACATGGATTGGAGCTATTTTTTGTATTTAAATGAATCACAATTGTTTTTGCAATTGATGAGTTTTTATAACATGACTTCGCCTATTATTTCGTTATTTGTACCTGTTTTTATATTGATAGTACCTTTTTTTATTATAAAAGCCAGGGGTTTATCTGTAACCATTAAAGAATACATTGATATATTGAAAATATTAGCAGGAAACCATGCGATTGGAAAACTATTTACTCAATTCCATAAAGTCAAATTAGATCAAAAATTGTATATGTTAATTTCTGCTGGGTTTTATTTATTTTCAATTTACCAAAACATTCTTACATGTATTCGATTTCATTTTAATATAAAAAAAATACATACTTATTTGAAAAAGTTTAAGGAATATTTACAATATACATTGGTTAATATGGATAATTTAGAATCCTTGGTATCAAAATTAAAAAATAAAACATACAATGGTTTTATTGAAGAAATGAAAAAACACAAATCAGTTTTAGAAGAATATAAGAATAACTTGACTGGTATAACTGATTTTCAAGTTTCTTTTAGAAAATTGACACAAATAGGTACAGTGTTGAAATACTTTTATCAATTGAATTACAATGAAACTTATAACACATCCTTTTTGTACTCTTTTGGTTTCAATGGATACATTGATAATTTAGAAGGTTTAATAAATAATATTCAAAAAGAGAATTTACATTTTGCTGATTTCAAGACCAAGACAAATACCAAAGCCAAATCCAATACCAAATCCAAGAACTCCAACATATTAAAGAAATCATATTATGCAGCACTAATAAACAAAAATCCTGTTAAAAACGATGTAAAATTGGATAAAGCAATGATAATAACAGGACCAAATGCTTCTGGAAAAACAACGGTATTAAAATCCGCACTAATTAACGTTATATTATCACAACAATTTGGTTGTGGATTTTATGAAGAAGCATCTCTAACACCCTATAAATTTATTCACTGCTACTTAAATATACCAGATACATCCGGTAGAGATAGTTTATTTCAAGCAGAAGCTCGACGATGTAAAGAAATTATAGACACAATAAAAGACAATAATGAAGGAGAAGATGATTCTCATTTTTGTGTTTTTGATGAAATATATTCAGGAACGAATCCAGAAGAAGCTGTGATAAGTGCTTTAGCCTTTATGCAATATTTGGTAAAGATTGAAAACGTACAATGTATAATGACAACCCATTTTATCAAGGTATGTAAAAAACTAAACAAAAACAAGCGTGTTAAAAATTATCATATGCATGTGGATGTAACCACCAATAACGATTTTTCATATACATATAAAATGAAGGAAGGCATTTCAGAAATTCATGGGGGTATCAAAGTGTTGAATGATATGAATTATCCTAGAGAAATAATTAATAATACGAGAAATAAAATTGGTCAAAATAAAAAATTAAAAAGTTCCGAATAAAATAAATATATATGTATTCGTTTAACATATAAATATAATTATATATATATCAATTAATAAGAATATCAAATATCAAACAATAACAGCAAAAATGGCCATAACCGATATATTTTCCACATCATTATTAATTAGTTTAGCAATATGTTTGTTACTAGTTGGTAGTGTATTTATGTACTTTAATCAAAAAATATCAGAGCAAAATCACAAGATAACTTCTATGTTTGATTTAGTATCAACTATGGCAGAAGAAGTTAATTCTGTGAAATACCATGTACAAATGGTTGCAAGTAGAGTTGGTATTCCAATGGGAATGCAACCGTCACAACCGCAACAAACACAAACACATCAACCATTTATGAATGGTGGTGTTGTTAATCCAAATCAATCTCCAAATGACAATTTAATTACAATTTCAGAAGACGAAGATAGTGATGATGAGGACGAAGAAGACGAAGATGACGAAGAAGATGACGAAGAAGATGATGAAGAAGACGAAGAAGACGAAGAGGACGAAGAGGACGAAGAGGACGAAGAAGACGAAGAGGACGAAGAGGATGAAGAGGATCAAGATATTAAAATAAATGAAGAAGATGATGAAGATTTAGCTATTGAAAACATTGATAATTTAAATTTTGAAGCTGTAGCAGATTCAGCATTAAATGAATCTGATATGAAAAATTTGAAAACAATCAATATCAATGTTTCATCAAATGATAACGACAACGAAGAAGAATTCGAAATCGAATCAGAAGATGTTTCTGATGTAAATATCAAAAATATCGAAGTTTTGGATTACAAGAAATTGTCATTGAATAAACTTCGAAGTATAGTAATTGAAAAAGGTGTAGTTACTGATGCTTCAAAACTAAAGAAACATGAATTATTAAAATTACTAGAAGTTGAATAAAATCAAACCAATAAAATTACACATAACTAATAAAAAAACATTACACCAATAAAAATATATTATCTAATTATACTACATATAGAATATATTTAGATAACATAACATTTAAAATATGAGTTGGGCAACATGTTACTCTGGATCAAACAATATTCATTTTGATTTTCCTCCTATTATGGCAGATGGTAGAAATTATGCTTCATGGCAACCAGAAGCTGTTATAAATGAAAGAATTCAAAGACAAGAAAATATCCAATCGAATTGGCAATATAGACAATATTTAACAAACAATGGTATGAAAATTATGAATTATAATAACATGTCAGCGTGTTATGATTTAGGAATGCCATGTAGTGTAACCTCTGGTCAAGAAACTCCTTCAAGTAAGGTACCTATTATGTACAATTCTTTATTTGACACTGGATCACCTGGTTATGGTTATCAAAACAGTGATTTAAAAAATCCATACTTATCTAGACAACAGTTAGAAGCAAAAATGATTTCTCCTTATTTTACACCAGATACATTAGGCCAATTGGGTATTAATCATAATGCCAATAACAATCTCAATATCACCCCTACAAACATCAATTGCACTAAATAGACACACAAAAATCATAATTTATTTACAAAAAATAAAATATGATTAAACAAACCGAAAATCCAACAGACATTTAAGCATGTCTATTTTTGGATTTACGACAATAACGACGTTTAGTTCCAGAAGCGTATTTGCATCCAGCAGTGCGTTTGCATACAGCAGAACGTTTAACTTTTCTGCAGGTGGAGTTTTTAACACGGCGTCTGTAAATGGCTTTTTTGCTTGTTTTACTACGAGTAGTCATTGACATGATATATATATTATACGTATATTTTTTTTCAAAATTCCTAAATATATATATAAATGTTGTGGAGTGAGGTTTTAACTAATTGGGAAAATGGAATTGTACTAAAATATCCAAAAAATGTAAAAGGAAAATTTCAATGGAATACAAGTGTATTGAAAAATGACGGAAAAGTAGCATATTTACAAACTTTTAGAACAAATAATAAACTAGCACAAAGGCAAAATAAAAAAGATTTTCAAGAGCATTTCAAAAATTCACAAAATAAATATGTAGTTTCTTTTCCAAATATAAGCAAAGATACAATGTTAGTAGTTCCAATGCCTGTTCGTGGAAAAAATTATGCTACATTAAGGGATTTTATTGACAATGCTTCAGAAATACAACAACAAGAATTTTGGAAAAAAGTTGCAGAAGTAGCCAAAAAGTTTATGAATGAAAAAGGTAAAGTATGGATAAGTGTTCATGGATTAGGTGTTGATTATACGCATGTGAGAATATCGACAAGTCCAAAGTATTATTTTGATAATGAACTTAAAAAAGATTAAATTTCTTATACACCTTTTCTCATTTCAAACGCAGATTTTTTCTAAAAATAGATTTAACGTCATTGGATGCCAATGTAAATAAATTCCTTCGCCATATGTGCTACTACATTCAGTATAATATTGAAAATGTATTTCATCTTTGTTATTCAACTCGGTATAGAATAAATATGCTTCCTTCATTTGTTGATGACTCATTATTTCATGATATTTTTCTTCAAATAATATATTCGCAAAATCATCATCATTAAAATTATATATTCTTATTCCAAACATACTACCATTATCATAAATTCCCATTTTATGATAATACATTGTAAATTTATTATTATAATCTAACGAAATAATGGGCGTTTGAAATGAGAAAAGGTGTAAAAATACAATATAAATAATATACATATTATTTATGTATATGTCTTCTTCACCATGTACCATAAAATTATTAAGTATTGATATTGGTATTAAAAATTTAGCATTTTGTTTATTTGAAATAGAAAATAATATTTATAGTGTGAAAAAATGGGATATAGTCAATATAGGAGAAGAAAAACCATTATTATGTGGAGAAATAGAAAATGATAAATCAAAAGCAAAATCTACGAAATCAACAAAACACCCCCAGATACCACACCCCCAGATACCACAATCCATCAATATATGCAATAAACCAGCCAAATATACAAAAAACAACAAATGTTATTGTTTAAAACATTCAAAAAAACAAGTATTTCATGTTCCTACGAAAGAATTGGAATCATCCTATTTAAATAAACAAAAAATCAATAGTTTGTTTGA
>Ga0214921_10002066_pt1 | contig 33198 bp, 35 predicted proteins | sample LL1505_MetaG_FD_177992 | JGI IMG/M metagenome (GOLD analysis project Ga0214921, IMG submission 177992) | Freshwater microbial communities from Lake Lanier, Atlanta, Georgia, United States - LL-1505 | ecosystem: Environmental > Aquatic > Freshwater > Lake | place: USA: Georgia | collected... | reverse complement strand
CAACAGCGGCTTGTGGGCCGATGCCGTCGCGGCCTTGCAAGTCAAGCCCCAAACCCCCCGCAGCTTTGTGTTTGTCGACCCGGTCAGCCAGCAGTTGTTGGCCTTGGCCCAGCGCGTGGCACAAACCGAGGTCACCGCCTTGTTGGTCGGCCCCACAGGCGCTGGCAAAGAAGTGTTGGCTCGGGTGCTGCATGAAGCCTCGCCCCGCGCCAAAGGCCCGTTTGTGGCCCTCAATTGCGCAGCCTTGCCCGAGCACTTGATCGAAGACATGTTGTTTGGCCATGAAAAGGGTGCTTTCACCGGCGCGCACAAAGAACACAAAGGTTTGTTCGAGCAAGCCCATGGTGGCACCGTGTTCTTGGACGAAATCGGCGAAATGCCCATCCACTTGCAAGCCAAGTTGCTGCGTGTGTTGCAAGAGAAAAAGCTCAACCGCTTGGGCGGTGAGGCCACCATTGATCTGGATGTGCGCTTGATCGCCGCCACCAACAAAGACCTGCGCGCTGCCATCGATGCGCGCGAGTTCCGCGAAGACCTGTACTTTCGCATCAGCACCTTCCGTTTGCGCATTCAACCCCTGCGCGAGCGCATCGGTGACATCTTGCCCTTGGTGGCGCAATCCTTGGCGCGCCATGCCAAAGGCAGCGTGCCCTTGTCGGTGGAGCCCGAAGCACAAAGCCTGTTGCTGCAATACCCCTGGCCCGGCAATGTGCGCGAACTCGAAAACGTGGTTCAGCGTGCGGTGGTGCTGTGCACAGGTCGCACCATCACCCCCGCCCATTTGATGTTCGATGAGTCAATCCCCTCGTTGGAGAGCGCCGCATTGACTGCTGCGAACAACTCAGCAACGGGTGTATCGATCGATATGTCCACCCCGTTGTTTGCCCCCCCCACACAGAAGCCTGCTGTACCGGTGGCAAGTGCATTTGGCTCCCTCAACAGTGCCGCCGCCCATGCGGTGGCCGATGTGGCCAGCGCCATGATGTCCGGGGCAGCGGCCCAGCAGCGTGCCGTCACACCGGCTTGGGCCATGCCCAGCCCATCAGACACTGACAAGCCAGGCCACATGGCCCATCGCTCGACCAGCGGCGACAACATCCAATTGCCCCTGGACGGATTGGACCTGCAACATGCGGTCAAGGCCAGTGAGCACCAAATGATTGTGTCGGCCATCCAAACCACCGAAAGCCGTGTGGAAGCCGCCCGCAAGCTGGGCATCAGCCCCCGCACCCTGCGCTACAAATTGGCGCAACTGCGCGAGCGCGGCATGCACCTGGCTTTTGCCGATTGAAGGGGATAAAGCATGATTGATCGCACATCCGCCACCAACATCCAGTCCATGCTGGAGACCATCCGTGCCTACCAAGCACAGGCCAGTGGCCAGACCCAAAAAACCGAAGACACGGTGGCCCCCAAAGGCACACCCAGCTTCACCGATTCGGTCAAAAACCTGCTGGAAAAAGTCAATGACACCCAGGTGAAATCGACCCGCTTGCAAGAGGCCTATCAGCGTGGCGAAGACGTTCCCTTGACCGATGTGGTCTTGGGCATGCAAAAGTCTTCGCTGTCCTTTGAGGCCACCTTGCAGGTACGCAACAAAGTGGTCAAAGCGTACGAAGAAATTCTCAACATGCCGGTCTGAACTTAAGAGAACTCCATGGCAACAGCAACAATGAACACCGCGCTCACTGCGCCAGGCACCCCGCCCGCAGCGGGCGGCAATGAAACCCCTGCACCGGCGCGCAGCAGCGAAACCGGTTTGGCGCCGGTGCGCAGCAATGACATCACCCGAGGTGCAGCCAGCACCGCACTGACCGACCCGATGGGCATGGTGCGCGACATGATGCGCCAACCCACCGTGCGCAAGGTGCTGCCCTTGGCGGTGATTTTGCTGGTGGTGGCCGCCTTTGGTTTGGCCTCTTTGTCGATGAAGGCACCGCCCTATCGCCCGCTGACCATGATGTTGTCGGAAGCCGACAAACAAGTGGCCTTGGAAGCCCTGAAAACAGCAGACTTCAAGCCTGAAATCGACATCAATACCGGCCAAATCACGGTGCCCGCAGCGCGCTTTCACGAAGCCAAAATGCTGATCGCCTCCAAAGGCCTGCCGCGCAACGACCAGCAAGGCATTGAAGGTCTGAAAGACATGCCCGCCATGACCACCAGCCAGTTCATGGAGCAAGTGCGCTACAACAACGCCATGGAGCAAGAGCTGTCACGCAGCATTGCCCAAATTGCCGGCATCAAAAGTGCCCGTGTGCATTTGGCCTCGCCCAAACAAAGCGTGTTTGTCCGCGACCGTGTGCCCACCAAGGCCTCGGTCATCATCACCCGCGCGCCGGGTCGCGCGGTGTCAGCGGCCAATGTGACGGCCATCATCCAGCTGGTCTCGGCCAGCGTGCCCTATTTGGCCCCTGAAAACGTGTCGGTGGTGGACAACTTTGGCACCTTGATGAATGAAATGTTGGTCGAGCAGCCCTTGGGCTTGACCTCTGCCCAGTTGCAGCAAAAGCAACAAATGGAAGACCTGTACCGCACCCGCTTGGTCCAGTTGCTGGCACCCATTGTGGGCGAGTCCAATGTGAGCGCCCAGGTCAGCATGACCCTGGACTTCAACCAAAACGAAATCACCTCCGAAGACTTTGACCAGCGCAAAGAGGGCTCCAAAACCCGCTCGGAGTTGTATGTGGAAGACCGCAACACCATGCGGGATGCGATTGGCATCCCAGGCTCGCTGAGCAACACGCCGCCCGTGCCCAACATCAACCCAGCGGCTTCGGGTGACAACAACCCCGATCCGACCAAGGGTCAATCCGAAAAAGGCGTGCAAGTCACTGCCCGCAGCACCAAAAACTACGAACTCGATCGCCAAGTTCGCCACACCAAAACCGCCATGGGCAGCGTGCAGCGCCTGGGTGTGGGTGTGCTGATCAACGAGCGCCCTATTCCCGCTGGCATGAAAGTGGAAAAAGCCGCCGACGGCTCCACCCCCACGACCATCCCCTACACCCAAGAAGAGTTGGAGCGTTTGAACCAATTGGTGCGCGGTGCCGTGGGCTTCAAAGAAGACCGTGGCGACGTGGTCACCGTGGTGTCCACCCGTTTTGAGCCGCAAGTCGACCCCGACGCTGTGCCTTGGTACAAAGACGAGTCGGTTGCTGGCATGGCCAACAGCGCAGTGGTTGCATTGCTCTTCCTGTTGTTCTTGTTCTTGGTGGTGCGCCCCATGGTGCGCAAACTCACCACGCCTGATTTTGATCCCGCATTGATTGCATCCGCCGCCGCCGATGCCGCTGCCCGCGAGGCCTCTGCTGGTGAACGACTCAAGGCCGAACGCATTGCGATGGCCGTGGCCGAAGCCGCCGCCAAAGCCGTGTCTGACAAAGCCGCTGTCGAGGCCGAAGCCGAAGCCAAAGCCAAAGAACAGGCCGAGGCCCTGGCCGCCGCGCAAGAAAAAGTGGCAGAACTCAGCGCCAAGGTGGAAACCATGGACGAGCCGCCGCAAGAGATTGAAATCCAAGAGGGCGAAAGCCTGGAAGAGATCAAAGCCCGCATGTCCAGCCTCAAGCCCAAAAAGCCCACGATTTCGGCCGATATGCTCAATACCGCCAACACCTACGACGATAAAGTGGCTTTGATCCGCATGATCGTCTCCGATGACTCCACCCGGGTGGCGGGTGTGCTCAAAAACATGATTCAATCGTGATCTGAACAAGAGACTGCAGGACAGCAACATGGCCGACGATAAAAACCCCTTGGACCGCGCCAACTGGACGCCCAAATTGCGTGCCGAAATGGAGGCCATGACCAGCACCCAACGCGCAGCCGTGTTGATGCTGTTGCTCGGTGAAGACCAAGCGGCCAACATCATCAAATACCTCAACCCCAAAGAGGTGCAAGCCCTGGGGGCGGCCATGGTGGCTGCGGCCGACTTGTCGCAAGAGGCGGTCAATGTCGTGTTGGACGAATTTGTCGAGATGCTGAAAAACCAAACCAGCTTGAGTTTGGGCAATTCCGACTACGTGGAAAAAGTCATGCGCCGCGCCCTGGGCGACGACAAAGCCAATTCGGTGCTCAACCGCATCATGCCCGGACAAGGCACCAAGGGTTTGGACATCTTGAGCTGGATGGATGCGCGCGGCATTGCCGACATGATCCGCACCGAGCACCCGCAGGTGATTGCCATCATCTTGTCCTTGCTCGATGGCGTGGTGGCGGCCGAGGTGTTGATCTTTTTGCCCGCTGAAGTGCGCCCCGAGGTGATTCAGCGCGTGGCCACATTGGACACGGTGCAACCGGCGGCCATGGCGGAGCTGGAATCCATCATGAAGCAGCAGTTCTCCAAGAGTGCGTCGCAGCAGTCGTCGAGCTTTGGCGGCATCATGGCAGCGGCCAAGATCATGAATTTGACCAAGACCGAGTTGGAGTCTTCCATCATGCAAGGCCTGGGCGATATTGACCCAGATCTGATGATGAAGATCCAAGATCAAATGTTCACCTTTGACAACTTGGCCACGGTGGACAACAAAGGTGTGCAGGTGCTCATGCGCGCGGTCGAACCCGATTTGCTCATGACCGCCCTCAAAGGGGCCAGCGAAGAAGTGGCCAACCGTTTTTACGACAACATGTCCGAGCGTGCCCGTGGCATGTTCAAAGACGACATGGAAGCCAAAGGCCCGGTGCGTTTGTCCGACGTGGAAGAGGCACAAAAGAAAATCATGCGCCAAGCGCGCAAGCTGTCCGATTCGGGCGAGCTGATGCTGGGGGGCGCCGATTTTGTTTAAGCCCGACGCACTGGCGCCCGCAAACGCTTGGCACGGCGACCCCTTGTTGTCGACTGCGTCCAAGCACGCTGGTTTTTTGACTGCCGATTGGACGGCGGTGCCCAAAGTGGGCTTTGAGCGCGTGGTGATTCGCCAGCTCGAGGAGCACCCCTCGGCACGCGTGTTTGACGATTCGGTGGGCTTTGAGTTGGCTGACTATGAGCGACGCCCAACGGCGGCCACAGCGCCCACAGTCCCTTCGGCTGCCACGCCAGACTTCACGGTGGATGCCAAGCCAGCCGCCTTACCTGACAACGAAAACGCTGTTGGCGGTGATGTGGCGCTCAGCGACGCGCCCGCCATCGATACAGATCATGCCGGTGTAGATGACGCCAGCCAAGCTGCGGACAGCCATCCAACAGAACCCCATTCAGCGGTGCAGTCGCAGACTGAAACCGATGGTCAAGCTGCGGCCGATGCCGCCCAGGCCGATCCGGCCATGATGGCACAGTTGCGCGAGCAAGCTTTTCAAGAAGGCCTGGCCCAAGGCTTGGCCCAGGGCCACAGCCAAGGTTTGGCCCAGGGTCTCGCCGAGGGTGAAGCCCTGGGCCGCGCCCAAGGTGAAGCCGAGGGTGAAGCGCGGGGCGTGGCTTTGGGTTTGCAGCAAGCCGAGCAAGCCCAAGCGCCGCAAATACAAGCCCTGCAAGAACAAATGCAAGCCCAACTCGACCCTGAATTGGCCTTGCTGCGCGAGGTGACGCAGCGACTACAAGCGTTGGTGGAAACCCCCCAAGACCTGTACGAACCCCTCAAGCGCTTGGCCTTGCATGTGGCCGAACAATTGGTCTTGGCCGAGTTGACTTTGTCGGGCAACGCCATTGAGCGCTTGGTCCAACGCTGCCTGGACGAGTTGGACTTGCATGGCCAGGGCCTGGTGACCATCGAGCTCAACCCCCAAGACAAAGCCCGGCTGGAAGAAAAAGCCGGCGATATGCTGAAAAACATCCAATTGCACAGCCTTGCTCAGCTCAAGCCGGGCAGTGTTCGTGTGCTCGCCAATGACACCCAAGTGGAAGACTTGGTGCAAACCCGTTTGCAGTCCCTGGCCAACAGCTTGTTGGGCCAACCCGAAGCCTGGCGTGAGCAATCGTCGTTTTTCAAACAGCCCTTGGCACAACGTGACACCGAGGTGACGGATGCTGCATCGCGCGACGTGGTGGACCCGCGCCAAGTGGTCGATGCGCGCCATTTGGGAGACATTGAACATGGTTGACCTGCTCAATGTGTTGTTGCGCGCTGTGATGTGTATCGCCTTCATCATGTGGGTGGTGCGGCCCATGCTGATGACCTTTAGCCGCCGCGAGTTGGACCATGCTGAAATTGAAGAGGCGGCCCAAATGGCCATCACCTCGGCTTTTCAAGCCTATAGCAACAACAACACCAACTATTACGACAACCCGCAGCTGGCGGTGTACATGGCCCAAAACCCAGACCTGCACATTCCCAGCGATGAAGAGATGGCCCAACGCCAAAAAGCCGCATTGGAGCAAGCCCAGGCTGATGAAGCCGCAGCTCAGCTGGCAGCCGCCAATCCCGCGGCTGAGGTGGTTGCCACCGAGGGTCCCACCGGTGAGGTCAGCGCCAGCGCTGAAACCGATCCGAATGCCACCACAGTGGCCCAGCAGTTGCCTGTCGAAGGCATACCCGCCGACGCCACAGCCGTGGCTGTGGTGGAGGGCGCTGAAGGGGACGACGAAGGCGAAAGCTTGGCGCAAATGCGCGAACGCGTCAAGCTGGAGAACAAGCAGAAAAAGCCCACCATTCCACCGGAATTGCTGCAAAACGCCAACAGCTATGAGGACCAGTTGATGGTGGTGCGCATGATCGTGGACCAAGAGCAAAGCCGGGTAGCATCTGTCATCCGCAACATGATTCAGGTGAAGTGATGGCGCGCATCGTGGATTTCGATACTGAGGTGACCCGCAGCATGGCCCAGCTGCGCGCGCCCGAGCCGCAGCGCAGCGGCACTTTGGTGCGCTTGGTCGGCCTGACCCTGGAGACGCGCGGCATCATGGCCCCTTTGGGCGCATGCTGCGAGGTGGTGGGTCGCCACGGCCACCGGGTCGAAGCCGAGGTGGTGGGCTTCAATGACAAAACCTTATTTTTGATGCCCTTCAGCGAGCCCACAGGCGTGGGTCCGGGTGACGTGGTGCGGGTGGTCAGCCACTCCTCCAACGTCAAGCTGGGGTCGGCCTTGCTCGGTCGCGTGATCGATGGCCGTGGCGAACCCTTGGATGGACTGCCCGCGCCCGAATGCCACGACACCCTGAGTTTGCTGGGCCGACCGCTCAACCCGATGGAGCGCGGCCCGATCGACAAAGTGCTCGATGTCGGGGTCAAGGCCATTAACGGCATGCTCACCATGGGGCGTGGGCAACGCATCGGTTTGGTGGCCGGCTCTGGCGTTGGCAAGAGTGTTTTGCTGGGCATGCTCACCCGATTCACCAAAGCCGATGTGGTGGTGATTGGTTTGATTGGTGAGCGCGGCCGAGAGGTGCAGGCCTTCATCAGCGAATCGCTGGGCAAAGAAGGCTTGGCCAAGTCGGTGGTGGTGGCGTCGCCCGCCAACGTGTCGCCGGTGCTGCGCCTCAAAGCCACCCACATGACCCATGTGATTGCAGAATATTTTCGCGACCAAGGCCTGAATGTCTTGATGTTGGTCGACAGCCTGACCCGTGTGGCCCATGCCCAGCGTGAAATTGGCCTGGCCATTGGCGAGCCGCCCACGGCCAAGGGATACCCGCCATCGGTGTTTGCTTTGTTGCCCAATTTGATCGAGCGCGCCGGTGTGGGCCGCCATGGCGTGGGTTCCATCACCGCCATTTACACCGTGTTGGCCGAAGGCGACGATGCCTCTGACCCCATCGTGGACATTGCCCGTGCCTCCCTGGACGGCCAAGTGATGTTGTCGCGCAAATTGGCCGATGCGGCGCATTACCCGGCGATTGATCTGACCGGTTCCATTTCGCGGATCATGCAAAGCTTGCTCGACCCCAACGACCTCAAGCAAGCCAACCGTTTTCGCCGCATGTGGACGCTGTACCAGCAAAACCTGGACTTGATCCAGGTGGGCGCTTACGAGCGCGGCACCAACCCAGAGTTGGACGACGCCATCCGCTTGCACGACCGCATGGTGTCTTTTTTGCAGCAAGACATGCACATTGACCAAGACTATGAAAGCACGCGCACTGAACTGCGCGCCTTGTTGGAATCATGAAAGCCCGCGCCGCCTGGCCTTTGCTGGCCCAAAAAGCCGAAGACGCTGTCAACGCCACCATGGTGGAGCTGGTGGCCTCACGCAAACGCATTGAGCACTTGCAAACCAACCGGGTGCGCATGATCAATATTTACGAAGACTACAAGCAACGTGCCGCGCTGGCCCAGCAACAATTGCACACCATGTCGCAAACCACCAGTTACCGACATTACATGCTTCAGTTGCAAGAGTTGGTGCAGCGGGTCGATCAAGATTTGCATTTGGCATTTCACGATCAGCAGCAGATCAAGAGCAAATTGCTCAAAGCCGAGCAACACATGATGCGCATGCAGTCTTTGGTGGAGCGTGATTTGGAAGCCATTCGAAAGCACAACCGGGTGCAAGACCAAAAGCAAATGGATGCCCTGGGTCTGACGTTGTTCAATTTGCGCTCTTGACCCAACCCGCTTGCAGCCAGTGCCAATGGCGCGGTTTGAAGGCCCAGGGGATCATTTGCCCGGGCGTTGGCGGTGGTAAAACTTCGGCGGTGAGGTGGTCCAGCCACTCACCCTCAGCGCCGACGGATGCCAGCAGGTGTTGCGCCCAGTCGCTGTGGGTGAAGGCGCGCCCGGCATGCACCACGCCGCTGGTGTTGCGTTCAAACGCCAATGCCAAGGGGGCATTGATCGCGGTCGGATGGGCGCGCACGCGGCCCGAGTAGGCGTCGTGCACGCTGCCCCAGGGGTGGCCGCGCAGGTCGTGGTGCAACTGCCGCAAGCGATCTTGGGCCGCATCGGTATCGCCAAAGCGGTAACGCAGCTGGCCCAGCAAGTTATCAAACCACAGGCAGGCTTGCGGGTGCTGGGCGAGCAGGGCGGGTAAATGGGCGATGGCGTCGTGCCGGTGGTAGTGCAGCGCCACGCCATGCGCGCGCAAATGCTTGGCGTGTCGGGCGCGAAACCACAGCCCGGCCAGGGGGTCGATGTCATAGGCATCAATGCGTTCAAAACGCTGCAAGAAGGAAGGCGGCATCATCCAACCCGCACTCGCGCCAATCAGCAGCAAATGGCGCCGTTGGGGGTGGATGCCTTCCAAATAAGCGGACAAGGCCTGCACCGTGGGTTGCCAGCGCTGGCGCGATTGGTGGGCATGCAAATGCCAATTCAAGCCGCCCGTGCCGCCCGCGTGCCAAGCTTCGCTCAGCCAAGTCCACCAAGGCGTGCTGGGCTCAGTGGGCACACACCGCCTTCAGGATATTGGCCATGGGGGTGCTGGGTGGCACGCCCATCCAGTCTTGGAACACGCCTTCGCTCACCAGGACTTCGCCAGACAGCCTGGAACCACTGTGAAACGACACGGTCAAGGCCCGAGCGCGTTTGTCTTTGCAGTCGAATTCCATTTGCGCCCGGGTCGATTTGAAGCTTTGGCCCTGTTTGTTTTTTTGCGGGTCGCGGTAATCGAGCATGGTCCAGGCACGGCGCCGATCACCTTGGTGCTCAATCGATGCGTTGTCGTAGTAATAAACGCCTAAATCGTGCAAGCCTGCAGAGCTCCAATTGGCCGCCTGGGCCACTGTGCACAAGAGCAGAAGAGACAACGAAACAAAGTGTCTGGAACGGTTCATGCTTAGATGATAACGCTGGACCTGTCGTGTCAAAAAATTGGCACGCGAGTTGAATCATTTGGTATTCATCAAAACCTGTTTTATCTGGACACATCAATGCAAGCCACCGATTGGTTTCAATACGCTTTCAGTGCCGTGGTCGTTTTGGCCACCTTGGGTGCTGTGTTGTGGGTTTTGGTCAAACGCAAAAATGCGTTTGCGCCCAAAGCCCAAGGCCGCAAGATTCAGCTGGTTGAAACCATGCCTTTGAGCCTCAAGCACAAGCTGATGCTGGTGCAGGTGGACAACCAAATGGTGTTGCTCAGCGTCAACCCACAAGACATCCGCACCTTGCACGCTTGGCAGCCCCAAGCCGGCACGGAGCCCAGCGCCGCCACCCCCACTGCACCCGCCATCGATTTTCGGTCGGTGATGCAGTCCAAACTGTGAGAGCCCCATGCGCAAAAACACCCTGATCACGGTTTTGTTATTGGTAGGCTTGTTGGTGCTTGCACCATGGGCGCAGGCCCAGGGCATTCCCATGCTCAATGTCAGCAATGCCAAAGGCGGTCAGCAATACAGCTTGACCTTGCAGCTGTTGGCTTTGATGACCACATTGACGCTGTTGCCGTCCATGTTGCTGATGATGACCTCGTTTGTGCGCATCATCATCGTGTTGTCGCTGCTGCGCCAAGCCCTGGGTACCGGCCAGACACCACCCAATATGGTGTTGGTGGGCTTGGCGCTGTTTCTCACCTTGTTCATCATGTCGCCGGTGTTTGACAACATTTACCAAAATGCCTTGTTGCCCTACATGAACGGCGGCATGCCCTTTGAAAAGGCCTTGGCCTTGGCCGAAGCCCCGGTGCGCAACTTCATGACGCTGCAAACGCGTGAAGACGACATCACGATGTTCATGCAAATTGCGCAGAAAAAAGAAGTGGTCAGTGCCGCCGAAGTGCCTTTCACCACCTTGATGCCCGCCTTCATCACGTCCGAGCTGAAAAGCGCGTTCACCATTGGCTTCATGATCTATATCCCGTTCGTGGTGATCGATTTGATTGTGGCCAGCGTGCTGATGTCGATGGGCATGATGATGCTCTCGCCCATGATCATTTCGATGCCGTTCAAACTGATGCTGTTTGTGTTGGTGGATGGCTGGACCTTGCTGATGGGTTCATTGGCATCGAGTTTCATTTTTAAATAAGGATCGCACCATGTTGGATACCGCTTTGGTTGTGGATTTGGGTCGCCAAGCCCTGTGGATGACCATGCTCATCTCGGCGCCGATTTTGGGCATTGGCTTGCTCGTGGGTTTGACGGTGGGCGTGTTTCAAGCGGCCACATCGATCAACGAGCAGACTTTGAGCTTCATCCCCAAGTTGGTGGCCATGGCGGTGACCATGGCTGTGGCTGGTGGCTGGATGATCAACACCATGGTGGACTACACCCGGGTGTTGTTTGGCCGCATCCCCACCTTGTTTGGTTGAGCAGCGGCCATGAACCTGGAGATGCTCAACCTGCTGGACAAGTTTTATGCCTTGATCTGGCCGTTGTTGCGCATCACTGCTTTTTTGGCGTTTGCATCCATTTTTTCCATCCGGGCCGTCAACTTGCGCATTCGCATGGTGCTGTCCTTGGCGTTTGCTTTTTTCATTTCGATGCAAATCGACATCCCCGTCATCGACCCTCTCACGGGCCCGGGGCTGGCAGAAATTTTTAACCAAGTGTTCATTGGCTTTGCCATGGGCATGATCATGCAAATCGCCACCGCGGGCGTGGTGGTGGCAGGTCAAGTGGTATCGGGCTCCATGGGTTTGACCATGGCCACCTTGATCGACCCCAACGTGGGCAACGTGCCGGTCATCTCGGGCTTGTTCAATGTCTTGGGCACGTTGTTGTTTTTGGCCATGGGTGGCCATTTGATTGTGTTTGGCATTTTGTTGGACTCGTTCACCGTGTTTCCGATTGGCAAGAACCTGATGAGCCAAGATGTCTACGGCAAGATGTTGGCTTGGAGCGCCATGATGTTTTTGGCCTCGGTGCTGATTGCCTTGCCGGTGTTGATGACCTTGCTGTTTGTCAACGTGGGTCTGGGCTTTGTGACCCGGGCTGCACCGAGTTTGAATATTTTTTCGGTGGGTTTTTCCGCCATGCTGATGGCCGGCTTTGTGATTTTGTGGTTGGCGCTGCCCAGCACCGTGGGGCGGATGAACTGGCTGTGGGTGCAAACCTATGCGCAAATGCGCAACTTGTTTTTGGGGTGACACATGGCTGACGAAAGCGCAGAAAAAACCGAAGAACCGACAGGCAGGCGACTGGAAAAAGCCCGCTCCGAGGGGCAGTTAGCGCGCTCCATTGAATTGCCTGTGGCAGCGATGTCCTTGGGCGCGGTGGGATTTTTCAGCCTCATGGGCGGGTGGCTGTTCAATGGCATGAGCCAGTTGTTTGTGTCCCAGTTGGAGTTTGACCGCAAGATCACCGACAAGGCCGAGCTGTTGCCGGGCTTGTTCGCGCAGGCCATCGTGGATGCCTTTTTGCTGATCTTGCCCATCATGTTGATGATGTATTTCATTGCCATCGTCTCGACTGTTTTGTCGGGGGGCATGGTGTTTTCCATCGGCATGGTGGCACCCAAATTCAGCAAGCTCAACCCCTTGAGTGGCTTGCAGCGCATTTTTGGCACCAAGGCATTGATCGAGTTGGGCAAGGCGATTGTCAAGTTTGTGGTGGTGGGCGGTATTTTGCTGCTGCAGGTGAGCAACCACATGCAAGAGTTGCTCAGCTTGGCCAATATGGATTTGAACCAGGCCATGGCGGTTGCAGGCAAGATCATTGTGGACGCTTGTTTTTGGCTCGCCATGGGCTTGGTGTTGATTGCCCTGGCCGATGTGCCCATTCAGCAATACCAGGTTCATAAAAAGCTCATGATGTCACGCCAAGAGGTGAGAGACGAAATGAAAGACTCGGAAGGTCGCCCCGAGGTCAAACAAAAAATCAAACAACGCCAACGCGAAATGGCCAACAACAAAATGATGGCCAAAGTGAAAGACGCGGACGTGGTGATCACCAACCCGCAGCACTTTGCCGTGGCGTTGGCCTACGACCCCAATGGCGAGGGCGCCCCGATTTTGCTGGCCAAGGGCAGCGATGAAATGGCCCGGCGCATCCGTGAGGAGGCGCAGGCCCATGCGGTGGAATTGTTCCCCGCCCCCGAGTTGGCCCGTGCTTTGTACTTCACCACCCAGGTCGATGAACCCATCCCTGAAGGCCTGTACCACGCGGTGGCCCAAGTGATTGCTTATGTGTTCAGCTTGAACCAGTCTTATGCTGCTGGCGAGGGCGTGTTGAAGCCCGTCCCGGTTGTGCCTGAGAATATGCGCTTTGACAGCAACGGTTTGCCAGTTTGATGGGATGGATGGACAAATGAGCAGTGTGTACCAAAGCCCGGGCGACAAGATGCGCTATGAGATCTTGGTCAAGTCCTTGATCGAGGGGCGTTTGAACCTGGCTGTGCTCAGTGAAAGCGACCTGACCCTGGACTTTTACGCCAACGCCATTCACGACGATTTGCGCGCCCGGGGTGAGCGCATGGTGGAGTTTTGTTTTTCTGCCGACTCGGCCAAATTGGTCGAAATGTTCAACGGCATTTTGTCTGAACTCACGGTGTCGCAAGCGCGGGACAAGCAGGTCAAGAGCGCACCCAAGCGCTATTTGATTTTTCGCGACATCATGGCCATGCAAGAGTTTGAGTTGCAATTGTTGGCCCGTTTGGTCAATGGCTTCCCAGCCAGCAACATCAATGTGGTGTTGTTGGTCAATTCCAGCGCATCGCACACCAGCAAGTTGCAAACCTTTGGCAAAAACCTGTTGACCTGGGAGGTCGAAGGCGAGCCTGGCTCCGTCAAGGCCGAAGCGCCCGAACCACGCGGTTGGGCCAAGAGCGCCGAGCGCGAGCCCTGGCTGGCCCCCGCTGAACCCAGTGCCACGCCCATCAGCAAGCCCGCATCCCCCGCGGCGGCATCCGCCGCGAACACTCGCAAAGACGAGCCCCCCTTGGCCCCCGATCTGGGCAAGCTCTCACCCAAAGACATCGCCGCTGAGGGTGATGCGACCGATCCCTGGGTGCCGGCCCAAGCGCCCCCGCCGCGCAAGGGCCTGGTGTGGGCCCTGGCGGTGGTGCTGATCTCGTTGGTGACGTTTGGCTTCATGTACAGCGACTTGTTGGTGCAAGAGTTCACCGCACTGAACAACTACATCAACCGCACGCCTGCACCCGCTGCTGCCCCCGCTGCACCTGCGGCCAGCGTGGGCATGGCCACTTCGGTGCCTGCGCCGCCCATCAATCCCACCGAATCTTTGGGCGACAAAGAAGAAATCGTTGACACCAAGCAGGCCGCCCCCACAGACGCAGCCCCTGCCGTCGCCCCTTTGCCGGCACCCCCCGCACCAGCGCCCGAAAAAGTGGCTGCCGAGGCCAAAGCGGAGGCCGTCAAACCCGCCACCGAAGCGGCCAAACCCAAGGCCGAAGCGGTCAAGCCCGGATTGAGCGACAAGGCCGCAGCAGCCACCCAGGGCAGCTCACAAGATGGCGCCAACTGGGCGCGCCAATTGCCTGAAAAGAGTTTTGTGTTGCAACATGCGGCCTTTGATGCTTTGGACGATGCGTTGGCTGCGCAAAACAAATCCCCCGCTTTGGCCAATGCCCTGTTGTTGATGGCCAGCAAAAAAAATGGTGCTAAATACTTCATTATCGTCACCGGCCCGTACGAAAACCGGCTGGCCGCCGAAGGTGCCATGAAAGCCGAGCCCGCATTCGCCAAGTCATGGATGCGTTCTGCACAATCGGTCAAGCAGCAATACGCTGCCCTTTGACACCCCACACAGGAGCCGTCCATGAGTGAAGAAATTTTTGGCGATAAATCTCCGCACCAAGTCAGTGTGTCCGAGGGATCTGGCAATGCCGGGAGTTCTCGGGGTCGATCGGGCAAATTCAAAGCCGATACGTCGCGGCGCATCAATGTTGACCAGGCCGAAGGTGAGTTGGTGACACGCCACATCAACAGCGATGACGAAGCTTCCGTGGTGGGTGGTCAGGGTCGCAGCGACCCTGGCCTGCTGGTGCCGCACCCTGAGAACGGTTTGCCTCAGGGCGGGCACCTCCAGACCGGCGCTGACCGGACGGGGCCAGTCGTTGGGCGCGAGGGCCTGTCCGACCGATCTCAATCTGTGAGCGAAGGCGTGGCAGAAGAAAACCGCCAAGCCTTGCCTGGCCATGAAGACCAGGACGCGCAGCGCCTCCTTATCCAAGCGCAAGCGACCGCTGACAACTTGCAGGCTTTGCCGGAAACCACCGCCCCTGCACCCAATTTGGCGCGTGTGCCCACGCAAGACAGTGCGCAAAACCGGGTGACATTGCCTGGCACAGGCGCCCGCGATGCCGCCCAAGGCCCCATCATCCAGGCCGATGCGTCGCACCCCGCACCATCGATGGTCAACGTCGCTTCAACCCCGGCGTCTGGTCCGGCCCCTGAACATTCCAACCATCCGCACTCAGCACCGATGGCCAAGCCCGAGACGACCGAGCACCGGGAAGGCCTGACATCGGCTGGGCAGACCGATCACAGGGTCTCCATCGAAGCCGATGGCATGGCCGATCGGCATGTGCCTTTGCCGGGCGAGGGCGGCCAGACCGACAACCGGCAAACCGTGGATGCCCAGGCCTTGCAGGACCACCACGAACCCGTGCCGGGCCCAAAGGCTCTCTCCAACGTGGCTCATTTGCCCACAGGTGGCAACGACTTGGCGTCTGTCGATATCGGCCATGCTCAGCCCAATGACGGGCATGAAGACACCGAAAATATTGATGAAAATGAAGCGTTGGCGCCCACTCACATGGATGGTGGGGCTGATCTGGCCATGGCCGAGGTGGGGGAAGAAAGCCATCCAGCGCCTCAAGCCATCAAGCTTCAAGCCGATCTATGGCGTGAGGGGTTTCGCGGCCGGGTGGCACAGATCAAGGAGCAAGTGGCCTTGATCCATGAAAACCTCGACAAGCTCGAAAAGTAAAAAACGGAACAACACATGTCGGACGAGACCAAGGGCCAAGACACCGAGCCCACACTGCAAGACCCCAACGGCGCGGACGCTGCGTCCGAGCACGGTCACGCCAGTCATCTCGACGACGTGGCCGCCGAGGTTCAGGCGGCTTCAGAAGCCCTGGCCGAACTGTCTGGCCAACCGCTGGACGCCGATGAGGTCGCCCGCCAGTTGGAGGAAATCACCAATGTGGTGTTGAACTCGGCCGAGGTGTCCACCCGCTCGGCGTCGGTGGCGGCCAGCATTGGTCACCAATTGCGCGCCGTCAGCAATGACATCACCGATAACAACAAACGCAGTGTGTTGCATTCACGGGTCATCATGGGTGTGTTCATGCTGTTTGTGGCGGTGGCGGTGGGGACCTTCTTTGCCATCTCCACCCGCATGCAGCAAAACATCCGCCAGCTCGACACCATCACCACCGCTGCGGCCAAACGCGTCATCGAACTCGATGCGGCCATCAGCTACTCTGTGGACTCGACCAAGCGCCAACAAGAGTTGCAAGACAAGCAAGCCGAGTTCACCGAAAGCCAGACCAAGATCACAGCGCGCTTGGATGACATGAGCAAAGCCGTTTTGGCCCTGCCCCAATCGGTGGCCGATCAAAACACCAAGGCCAACGACGCCAAAATGGCGGCCTTGGAGAAAAAGCTGCAAAGCCTAGAGACCAAGCTGCAAACCTTGGTGGACAAACCCGCGCCCAGCGTGGGCCCGAGCCAGCAAGCGCTGATGGCCGACAAACAGGCTTTGACAGCAGAAAAACAAAGTCTGAACGCCGAAAACCAAAGGCTGAAAAAAGAAATCGACAACCTCGCGGCCAAGTTGCGCGAAAAACCCCCTGCGCCCAAACCGGCGGTGGCTGAACCCAAGCCCACACCGCCGCCCAAGCCAGCACCCAAACCTGCGCCAGCGCCCAAAGCCGAGGTTCAGCCAGAGCCCAAGCCCATTCCCGTACCGGTGGTGGTGGCGCCAGAGCCGCGCCCTGTGGTGCCAGCGGTGCCACAAACACCGCCCCGCGAGCGGCCGATCCAGTACCCGCGACCGGCAGACTGACAGCCCCCTTGCTCAGGCAAAGCGCGATGCGCTGGCCATCGGGTATTGGTTGAACGGTGCGGGCAAAGCGCCGGCACCTTCCAGCAAAGCATTGGCGGGCAATTGGGTGAACAAATCCGACAGCGGTTTTGATTCTGTATCGCTGACCCGGCGCATGATGTGGCGCAGCGCCAAATCTTGCGGTTGGTGCAAGCCTGCAGCCTCCAGCAGTTCTTTGAGCGCTTCCAAGGTGTGGTGGTGAAAGTGCAGCACGCGTTGCGCTTTGTCGGGCACCACCAGGGCGATTTGGCGTTTCGGGTCTTGGGTGGTCACGCCAGTCGGGCAGTTGCCGGTGTGACAGGTTTGCGCTTGGATACAGCCCAGGGCGAACATGAAGCCGCGTGCGCTGTTGCACCAATCGGCGCCCAAAGCCAAGGTGCGCGCCACATCAAATGCACTGATGATTTTGCCGCTCGCCCCCAGGCGGATGTGCTCGCGCAAGCCCACCCCCACCAAGGTGTTGTGCACCAAGCGCAGGCCTTCTTGCATGGGCGTGCCCATGTGGTCCGAAAACTCCAAGGGTGCAGCACCGGTGCCACCTTCGGCCCCGTCGATCACGATGAAGTCAGGGCGGATACCGCTGTGCAACATGGCATGCACGATGCCAAACCATTCCCAGGGGTGGCCAATGCACAGCTTCATGCCCACCGGTTTGCCTTGCGACAAGGTGCGCAACTCTTGCACAAAAGACATCAACTCCAGTGGTGTTGAAAACCGGCTGTGGGCGGCGGGGGAGACGCAATCCACGCCTTCGGGCACGCCACGGGCTTGGGCGATTTCGGGGGTCACCTTGGGGCCTGGCAGCACCCCGCCATGGCCGGGCTTGGCCCCTTGGCTGAGTTTGATCTCCACCATCTTGACCTGCGGGTCGCGGGCTTGGGCGGCAAATTTTTCGGGGTCGAAGTTGCCTTGTGCATCGCGGCAACCGAAATAACCTGAGCCAATCTCCCAGATCAGGTCCCCGCCATGCACCCGGTGGTGGCTGGAAATGGAGCCCTCGCCGGTGTCATGGGCAAAACCGCCCAACTTGGCCCCTTGGTTCAAAGCCATGATGGCGTTGGCACTCAAAGCGCCGAAACTCATGGCCGACACATTGAACAGGCTCATCGAATAAGGCTGGGTGCATTGATCGCCGCCCACCGGCACGCGAAAGTCGTGGGTTTCAATCCGGCTGGGGGCGATGGAGTGGGTCAGCCACTCATAGCCCAATGCGCGCAGATCGAGTTGGGTGCCAAAAGGCCGTTTGTCCGACTGCCCCTTGGCCCGTGCGTAAACCAAAGAGCGTTGCGCACGAGAAAAGGGCGCCGCGTCGGTTTCGCTTTCTAAAAAATACTGTCGAATTTCGGGCCGGATGTACTCCAACATGAAGCGCAAGTGGCCAATGATGGGGTAGTTGCGCAACACGGCATGGTGTTGCTGTTTCAGGTCATAGGCCCCAATGGCGGTGAGCGCTCCAAAAAAAAGCAACCACAACACATGCCCTGCCCCGGCAAAGACCATCAAAGCCGACAGGCTAAAGCCCGCCATGGCGACCAAAAAAGCCGTGTAGCGGATCGGGTAAATTTGATTCAGGCGATCAAGCATGGGTGATTCCGCCCAATGGAGCGGCCTATTCTGGGGGGTGTTGCAAGCGGGTGGCCAAGCGATTTTGCGCCAAAGTTGAAACCTCGCTGCGCAGGCGCGCTTGCACCAATTGGTGATCGGCGATGCGCTGAACCGCATGCAAGTCATTCAAGATGGTGCTGCGCAAGTCCAGCAACTGGGCTTCGATCGCGGCCAACTCTTCGCGCAGGCGCTTTTGTTCGCGCATGCCTTGGTTGAGTCGGGCCACTTCTGCGGCGATGCGCTGCCAGTGGTCGGTCAACTCATCGGTGGGCGGGGTGTGCAGTTGCTCGAGCAGCTCGCCCAACAAAGGGTCGCGCAGGCCTTCGCCCAAGTGGCTGTCAAAGGTGGGCGTGGGACTGGCGCTGTGGCCAGCGCTTTGCAAGTCCTCAGTCGGCACAAGGTCTGCGGCGTCCAGGGTCGGTTCATCCGGAGGGACCAACGCCGTGATGGCGGGGTCAGTCGCTGGCCCAGGCGTGACCCAGCCTTGATCCGGAATGTATTGTTTGAGCCCCTTGCGGGGGATGAATCGGCTGGTCTTCATGCGCGTGGCGTTCACGGTTTTGTGTCCACAGCGGTGCGTGCCATGCGGCGCAAAAACTGCGGTATTCCCAAGGCGGTCATGCTGCGAGCAGCCAATGAAGCGGGTTCTTTTTCGAGCACCTTGCGCTGGCGGTGTTGGCCCAGCACCGAGTGTTGTGGGCTGGCCGAGGCCTGGGCCAAAATGCCTGCCCCCGTGCTGGGCATCACTGCCGTGGTTGCACCTGGCAAGGGGTTGTTGCGCCGACCCAAGATGGGCCCAGCAGGGGCCCGGGTGGTGCGCAGCGCGGCTTCGCGGTTGTGGATATCGCGCACTTCGCACACGGCGCGGGCAAACTCCAAGAACGATTGGCCGCAGTCGTTGCGCGCATCCATCAGGTAGCCGCGCTGGAACATGTCGCGCGCGGTTTGCGACTCCAACACGGGCGGTGCCAGCATGAAGCTGACCGGAAAACGCTGCATGGAGAACATGTCGGTCTCAAGTTGTTCCAAGGTGACCCGTGTCGGGCACAGCAACAAGGTGGGCGAGCGCAGGGTGGCTGAGTCAAACACCCAGCGGTGGCGGGCCAAAAAGCCGGCCGTGGTGGCCATTTCTATCTCTGACACCGAGGTGGGCACGATGATCAGATCAAACTCAAACATCAGCTCTGCCGCGATGGCGTCGCTCCAGGTCAGGTCGCACACCACCACCTCGCTGCTGCTGGCAGCGCGGCGCAGGTGCAAACGCGCTTCCAAAATCGGGCGGTTACCACCTTTGTCCAGGGGCAGATGCTCGTGCAAGACCACCACGCCAACCTGGGGTGCTTGTTTCAGCCAGGTGCTGGATGACCCGTGCGAGTCCCAATCGATCAGCGTGGTCTCCAAGGCCATGCGGCGGCGAAAAAACGCCGCCAAGTTGGCCGAAACCGTGCTTTTGCCCACGCCGCCCTTTTGGCTGGTCACCAAAATTTTGTATGCCATGTCGATCAACCTTTTTGTTGCCAACTGCCCGAGAAGTCGCAAGTGTTTTAAATCAACTACTTGCGGATATTTCCTCGTGCAGGGGATTGGATGTTATCCGGAACCCTTTGTATGTCAACAAAACTGTTGCTCAAATGACAAATACATCAAAAGGATTCACTGTCAATTGGCTTTGGCCAACCCCAATTTTTCGATCAAGCGCTTTTCGCTGGCATAGGTGCGCTGGGCAAAGCGGGCATATTCATCGCTGCCCATGTAAATCACCGGTTGGTCGTACTTTTCAAAGCTGGCGATGACCTGTGGATCTTCCAAGGATTTTTTGAACGCCTCGTCCAAGCGCTTGGTCAAGGCCGGGTCCATGCCGCGTGGGGCGCCAATGCCAAAGGGTGAATCGGACACGGTTTCAAAGCCCAGCTCGTTCAAGGTGGGCACCTGCGACCAGCGTTTGGTGCGCTTGCTGCCGTAGGTGGCGAGCAAGCGCATGGTGCCTGCGTCCACGTGCGGGGCCCAACCGGTGGCATCGCTGTGCGCCGCGATATGGCCTCCCAGCAAAGCCTGCAGCCCGTCGCTGCTGCCTTTGAAGGGCACGTGTTGCAATTCAATGCCCGCCTTCAGGGCGAACTCTTCCACCGCCAAGTGGGGGGTGGTGCCGGTGCCGGTGGAGCCATAGGTGAACTTGCCCGGGTTGGCCTTGGCAAAGGTGACCAGGTCTTTGATGCTTTTATAAGGGCTGTCCGCGCGCACCGCCATGCCAAATGTATAGCCGGTTAAACAGGCGATATAGGTGAAGTCGCTCAAGGGATTGAAGATCATTTTTTGCATGTGCGGCAGTCGCAACACGCCGATGGTGAGTTGCGACAAGGTGTAGCCATCGGGCTTGGCCGATACCAGCTCATTGGGGCCGAGCATGCCGCTGGCACCGGGTTTGTTCTCGACCACCATGGTGCCGCCCAGCACGCGCCCCGTGGCGTCGGCCAGCGCGCGCATGACCTGATCGCTGGAGCCGCCAGCGGGCCACGGACAAATGAGTTTGATCGGACGATTGGGGTAGGACGCTTGCGACCAGGCCGGTGCGGCCAATGTGCCAGCGCCCACGGCCAAGGTTTTGAGCAAGCTGCGGCGAGAGGGTGCGGTCTTCATGGATGAACCTCAAAGTTGAAAAGGGTTGGCGCGGGCCACAACGTCAACCCACCCCTGTATTTTCAAGGACCTGGGTGGCGGGTCATACAGGGTTCATATGGAAGTGAAAACCCCATTCCCCAATGACTACATTTGGCCCCATGCTTTGCCCTGTTCCTCATGCCTTGTTTGAAAGCGCCGAAGATGTATAAAAAACTGTTGTTGGCTTATAACGGCTCTGTGGCCGGACAAAAAGCTTTGCTCGAATCGCGCGAGCTGGCCCAATGGGGGCAGGCCGGTTTGCACTTGGTGGCGGTGATGCCCATGGCGCTCAATGCGGTGGTGGCCGAGGGCATTGTGTTCTCTAGCGAACAAGAAGCGGCGCATCGCAAAGGTTTTGAGCAGGTGCTGGCGCAAGGCTTGTCTACCTTGGCCGACCAAGGTTTTGCCGCCACCGGCGAGTTGCTGCTGGGCGACCCGGTGCATGAAATATGCGCCTGTGCCAAGCGCATTGGCGCCGATTTGATCGTGGTGGGGCACCAACACAAAAACAGTTGGGTTCAGCGCTGGTGGCATGCCTCCATTTCACCGTCGCTGATTGAAGAAGCCCCGTGCAGTGTGCTGGTGTCCATCGTTTAGGCCGCGTTCGCACTGGCAAGCCGCGTGTGGGCGCGCGCTGATGGGTTTTATTTGTCCACCGATGCGCTCCAGCGCTCGTCCCAACCGTGGCGCGCTTGTTCCAAATCGCGCCGATCGCGCTTGGTGGGGCGGCCTTGCTCTTGGCTCAAAGCGGGTTCGCGCGCATAACGCTGTTGCAAGGCCAGCTTGGCGCGTTGTTCCATGCTGTCGGCGGTTTCTTGGTACAGCTGCTGGGCCACAGGGGCGGGTCCCCGCTGGGCACTCAAGCCAGCAATCACCACGGTGCGCTGAACCGCACCTTGGCGCACTTGAACCGTGTCACCGGGTTTGACCTCGCGCGAGGGCTTGGCGGTTTGCCCATTCACCTCGATTCGGCCTTTGTCGATGTCCTCGCTGGCCAAAGAGCGGGTTTTGTAAAAACGGGCCGCCCACAGCCATTTGTCGATGCGCATTTTCTCCATGCCGCCATTGTCGCCCCAGGGCGGTACAGGCAGGCAGGGCCTGAATGGGGGGACCCCAGGCGTTGGCAAACCCAATTCAATGTCCTTTTGGCCCCGAGGCCCAGTCCAGGTCGGTTAGGCTATGCCCCCTATGCTGCCCCGCCTCACCCAAGCCCGTGCGCCACTGACCTGCCCCGTGCAAGCGGTCAATGAGCATGGCCAGACTGAAGACTTGTCCATACCTGCCGAGCGCGCTTTGACCGTGTATGTGGACAAGCGCGAGTTGGTCACCTTGATGACCTTGGGCGCCCACCCCGAATGGCTGGTGCTGGGCTATTTGCGCAACCAACGCCTGATCGATGCGCCCAGCGCGGTGGATTCCATCACCGTTGATTGGGATGCGGGCGAGGGCGGCGCAGGGGTCGCGGCGGTCAAAACCCATGGCGGCATTGCCGACCTCAGCGCCAAAACCGCGCAGCGCGTGGTCACCACGGGTTGTGGCCAAGGCAGCATGTTTGGCGACTTGCTCACCGATTTGGATGGGCTGAGTCTGCCCGCGGCGCAATGGCCTCAGGAGGACTTGTACGCCATGGTGGACGCGATTCGCTTGCAGGAGAGCACCTACAAGTCGGCCGGTTCGGTGCATGCCTGCGCGCTGTTTCACAACGGCGAGATGAAATTGTTTGTCGAGGATGTGGGCCGCCACAATGCCATTGACACCATTGCCGGCTGGATGTGGATGCACGGCATCCACCCGGCATTGGCCCCCGCTGATGAGCCCTGGGCTTTTTACACCACTGGTCGATTGACCAGTGAAATGGTGCTCAAGGCGGCGCAAATGCAAGTGCCGGTGGTGGTGTCACGCAGTGGCATCACCCAAATGGGTTTTGAGATGGCCCAGCGCTTGGGTCTGTGCACCGTGGGGCGCGCCACCCACAAGCGTTTTCTTTGTTACACCGCCCCCCAGGTGCTGTTGTGGCAGCCCGAGTTGGCGCAAACCACTGTGAAAAGAGCCCCGACATGATGCGTTTATGGTCTTTGGCGTGGCGCAACCTGTGGCGCGATGCACGGGCGGGCGAGTTGCGCTTGCCCATGGTGGCCGTGGCCTTGGGCGTGGCTGCACTCAGCTCAGTGGCATTTTTGGCCGATCGCATGCAAGCCGGCATGGCGCGCGACGCCCGCCAGTTGATGGGCGGAGATGTGGTGGTGGTGAGCGATCAGCCCACGCCGGCGCCCTTTGTGCAAAAGGCCAAGGCCCTGGGTTTGAACAGTGCCACCACGCTGAGCTTTCCCACCATGGCGCGCGCCAGCGACGAGCGCGGTGGCGCCAGCCGCTTGATTGCCCTCAAAGCGGTGGAGCCGGGCTACCCCTTGCGCGGGGCTTTGCAGGTGTTGCAATCCACGGCAGGCGATTTGGTGGGCGCTGTGTTGCCCACACCGGGGCTTCAGCCTGGCACGGTGGCCGCGCCCAACAACCAAACGGCCTACGACGGCCCCTCTGTGAAGGTGCGCACCATCCCAGCGCCGGGGCAGGCGTGGGCCGAGCCGGGCTTGTTGGAAGCGCTGGAATTGCAACCAGGCGACAGCTTGTGGCTGGGCAAACACCGCGTCACCTTGTCACAAGTGCTCACCGCTGAGCCCGATCGGGGCGCAGGCTTCATGAACTTTGCCCCGCGCTTGTTGATCAACATCGCTGACCTGGACGCCACCGGTTTGGTGCAACCGGCCAGCCGCATTGCTTGGCGCTTTGCGGTGGCTGGGCCAGACAAACAGGTGGCAACCTATATGCAATGGGCCCAGGACCAAGTGGGCCTGGCAGAGGTGCGCGGTGTGCGCCTGGAGTCGATGGAAGCGGGTCGCCCCGAAATGCGACAAACCCTGGAGCGCGCAGAAAAGTTCCTCAACCTGGTGGCCTTGTTGGCCGCCTTGCTCAGCGCGGTGGCCGTGGCCTTGGCCGCGCGGGGCTTTGCTGCGCGCCATTTGGATGACTGCGCCATTCAGCGCGTGCTCGGGCAAAGCCAGCGCCAGATCGCTGCGGTGTATGCCATCGAATTTGGTTTGCTCGGCATTGGCGCGAGCTTGATCGGCGCGGCACTGGGCTACGGCTTGCACGAGGTGTTTGTCGGCTTGCTCAGTGGTTTGATTGAGGCCGACTTGCCCGCGGCCGGTTGGCGGCCCCTGGCCTATGGGGTGGGCACCGGCCTGACGCTGTTGGTGGCCTTTGGGTTGCCGCCGGTTTTGCAATTGGCCCGGGTGCCACCATTGCGGGTGATCCGCCGCGATGTGGGCAAACCACAAGCCGCTTCCTTGGGGGTCATGGGTGCGGGCTTATTGGGTTTTTCCTTGCTGCTCATGGCGGTCAGCCGCGACCTGGTGTTGGGCCTGTGGGTGGTGCTGGGCTTTGCTGGGGCGGTGGCTTTTTTCGCAGCGCTGTCCTGGTTGGCGGTGCGCAGTTTGCGTTGGGCGGTGAATGAAGCGCGCTCGCCACAATGGCTGAGTTTGGCCACGCGCCAAATTTCTGCCCGACCGGTGTTTGCCATGGTGCAAGTCAGTGCTTTGTCGGTGGGGTTGTTGGCCCTGGTGTTGTTGGTGTTGTTGCGCACTGACTTGGTGGCCAGTTGGCGCAACGCCACACCCGCAGACGCGCCGAATCGCTTTATTCTGAATGTGCAACCCGATCAGTCGCAGGCTTTTCAAGACCATTTGCGCCAAGCCCAGGTTCAGCGCTACGACTGGTACCCCATGATCCGCGCCCGCTTGGTGGCGGTCAACGGCCAAAACGTGTCGGCCCAAAACTACACCGACGAGCGGGCCAAGCGATTGGTGGACCGCGAGTTCAATGTGTCGCACAGCGTGGCTGCACCGGCGCACAACAGCATCGTGGCGGGTGCTTGGGTGCCCGATGAGGCCGAAGCCTTGAGCCTGGAAGAAGGTTTGGCCAAAACCCTGGGCTTGAAAATGGGCGACCGTTTGCGCTTTGACATGGCGGGGGTGGCCATAGAAGCGCGCGTCACCTCGATACGCCGGGTGGACTGGACGTCGATGCGCGCCAACTTCTTTGTCATGTACCCCGTGTCGCGCATGTCAGATGTGCCGATGACCTATATCGCCGCGTTTCGCGCCCCATCGGTGCGCGGCTTTGACAATGCCTTGGTGGCGCGCTTTCCCAACATCACCAATGTGGACTTGGGCGCCAGCCTCAACCAAGTGCAAAAGGTGTTGGGCCAAGTGGTCCAAGCGGTGGAATTTTTATTCGTCTTCACCCTGGCCGCTGGTTTGGTGGTGATGTTTGCCGCCGTCACCGCCACCCGCGAAGAGCGGGCCCGCGAATATGCGGTGTTGCGCGCTTTGGGTGCATCCAACCGTTTGTTGGCGCGGGTGCAAGCCGCCGAGTTGGTGGGCGTGGGCGCCTTGGCAGGTGCCCTGGCCTCCTTGGTGGCCTTGGCCGTGGGCTGGGGCTTGGCCCGCCATGTGTTTGAGTTCGCTTGGACACCGCCCATCTGGGTGCCCTTGGTGGGCACGCTGGCGGGTGCGCTGTTGGCGCTGTTGGCCGGTTGGTGGGGTTTGCGCGAAATTTTGCGCCGCCCGGTGGTGCAGACCTTGCGCCAAGCAGCGATGTGATGTTTTCGGGGCCACCGCATGGATGAAGTCAACCAACCCGACAGCATCACCGCGTTTGACATGGTGGGTGGCGAAGCCCAGGTGCGCGCCTTGGTGGACCGGTTTTACGACCTGATGGATTTGGAGCCGGCCTACACCCATTTGCGCGCTGTGCACGGCAGCGACTTGCAATCGGCACGGGATAAATTGTTTTGGTTTTTGTGCGGTTGGCTGGGCGGGCCATCGCATTACACCGAGCGCTTTGGCCACCCGCGCTTGCGCATGCGCCACATGCCCTTTGCGATTGGGGTTCGCGAGCGCGATCAGTGGCTGGCCTGCATGGCCCAGGCCATGCAAGAGGTGCAGTTGCCAGAGGTCCTGCAAACGCGTTTACAGGAAAGCTTTTTCCAAACCGCTGACTGGATGCGCAACCTCAACGGAGCGTGATGTGGCTCGGGCCCGACCCTGGGGCCAGCAACACCCGCAAGGCCCCGGCCCCGCCTTCCGAGGGCGTGGCCTGCACAAACGCCAAGACCTCGTTTTTTTGCACCAACCAGCGCAGCACTTTGTTTTTCAGCACCGGTGTTTTGCCAGGCGAGCCCAGGCCTTTGCCATGCACCACCCGCACGCAGCGCCAACCTTGTCGGTGGGCTTGGCGGATAAAGCCACCCAAGGCCTCACGCGCCTCGTCGCTGCGCAGACCGTGCAAATCAATCTCGCCTTGTAAAGCCCAATCGCCTTGGCGCAACTTGCGGATCACGTCGCGGCCCATGCCGTCGCGCAGGTAGCTGAGTTGGTCATCGGTGTCGATCATGCGGCTGATGTCGATCTCATCACTCAAACTTTCGCGCAGCACCGCTTGTTGGTCGCGTTGCAGTTGCAGTGGCTCGGGCGCTGGCGCCGGGGATAGCAGTGGCACACGCGCTTGGGGGTTCAGGGGTTTCACGGCCCCGACTGAGCGCACAAACAGTTCTTGTTCGGCCCGCGCTTGGCGCAGCGCCTCGGCGCGGGCTTGAGCCGCCAATGCGTCGCTCGCTTGCTGCTGGGCCAATTTTTGGCGCAGGGCATCCAGGTCTTTGAGGGAGCGCGATTTCATGGGGGCAACACAGGCAGGGGTGGGGTGGTGCCACGGAAGTGGCCGAGAACATGGTTGGCATCATAGCCAGCCACAGCCAGTGCCGGACCATTGCTTTGCTGCGCAACTTCAGTGACCCAGCGATGCAGCGCTGGGTGTGTCGAATGCTTGGGCCTTTTAGATCAAGCCCGACTCGGCCATCGACAAGGCGCAGCCTGGGGCCACGATGATGTGGTCCAGCACCCGCACATCCACCAAGGCCAAGGCCGACTTCAGGGTTTGCGTCAGGGCTTTGTCGGCGGCTGAAGCTTGCACGCTGCCGCTGGGGTGGTTGTGGGCCAGCACCACACCGCTGGCACCCACATCCAGGGCCAGCTTGACCACTTCGCGCGGGTACACGCTGGCTTGGCTGAGCGTGCCTTGGAACATGGCGCGGTACTGCAACAAGTGGTGTTGGTTGTCGAGCAACAGCAAGGCAAACACCTCATGGCCCAAATGGCCCAATTGCAGTTGCAAATACTGCTTGACGCGTTCGGGCGAGTCCAGCACCGGGCGCTGGCGCAGTTGCTCGGCCAAGGCCCGGCGCGACAACTCCAACACCGCCAGCAACTCGGCCCGCTTGGCCGTACCCCCCAAGCCCTTGAACCGCTGCAAGTCCTTGGCCTGGGTCTGCAGCAGGCCCGAAATGCCGCCAAACTGTGCCAAAAGTTCACTGGCCATGTGCAACACATGCCGACCTGGTGTGCCGGTGCGCAGCAGCAAAGCCAGCAACTCGGTGTCGCTCAGGGCTGTAGGCCCCAAGGCCAGCAGCTTTTCGCGGGGGCGCACTTCGGTGGGTAAATCGCGCATGGGTGTGTGGGTGGAATATTTTTGTTCTAATGCCACCCGAGCACCATTCGTTGACAGGCCTCTATCAGGGATTTCTACAATGGGACGCGAAATCCCACCGCTTTATGACATCTCCCACCTCTCAACCCATTGTGCGTGTCACCCCCGGCGCCTTTTTGACCTTGCACTACCGCTTGACCGGCCCGCAAGGCGACATCATCAACACCTTTGAGGACAAGCCCGCCACCTTGTCGCTGGGCTCGGGTGAGTTGTCGCCTGCCTTGGAGCAGCATTTGATGGGCTTGGCCGAGGGCGCGCGCACCAGCTTTCAGTTGGCCGAGGGCGAAGCCTTTGGGCCGCGCAACCCCGACATGGTGCAGTGGGTCAGCCGCGATTTGTTGCGCCAAATGGGCGACCCGCATGAAAGCTATGCCGTGGGCGATGTGGTTGCCTTTCCGGCGCCCGATGGCGCTGGCAGCTATGCCGGCGCGGTGTGCCAGTTGGGCGACGCTGCGGTGCTGTTTGACTTCAACCACCCCCTGGCCGGTCAGGCTGTCCAATTCGAAGTGCAATTGATCGGAGTGTTATGAACGCACCCACACCCTCTGAAATTATTTTGGCCGAACCCCGGGGTTTTTGTGCCGGTGTCGACCGCGCCATCGACATCGTGGAGCACGCCTTGAGCAAATTTGGCGCGCCCATTTATGTGCGCCATGAAATCGTGCACAACACCCACGTGGTCAATGACTTGCGCTCGCGTGGCGCCATCTTCATCGAAGACTTGAACGACGTGCCCCCCGGTGCCACCTTGGTGTTCAGCGCGCACGGCGTGCCCAAAGCGGTGGAGCACGAGGCCGAAAGGCGTGGCTTTCGGGTGTTTGATGCCACCTGCCCCTTGGTCACCAAGGTGCATGTCGAGGTGGCCAAATTGCACCGCGAAGGCTATGAGTTCATCATGATTGGCCACAAAGGCCATCCCGAGGTCGAAGGCACCATGGGCCAGTTGGCCGAGGGCATCCATTTGGTCGAAGATGTGGACGATGTGGCCACCGTCCAACCCTTGCAAACCGAGCGGCTCGCCGTCGTCACCCAAACCACGTTGAGCGTGGATGACGCGGCCGAAATCATGGCCGCTGTGCAAAAACGCTTTCCGCAAATTCGCCCGCCCAAACAGCAAGACATTTGCTATGCCACCCAAAACCGCCAAGACGCGGTCAAGCTGCTCAGCCCCCAGGTGGACATCGTGATTGTGGTGGGCAGCCCCAGCAGCTCCAACAGCAACCGCTTGCGCGATGTGTCGCAAAAGTACGGCACACCCAGCTACATGGTGGACCATGCCGACGAATTGCAAGCCAGTTGGTTTGATGGCAAACAACGCATTGGTTTGACCGCAGGTGCGTCCGCCCCCGACATCTTGGTGCAGCAAGTCATCACCCGCCTGCGTGCCTTGGGCGCGGTGTCGGTGCGCACTTTGGACGGCATCCAAGAGACCATCAAATTTCCCCTGCCCAAAGGCCTCAAGCACGATGCCTGATGCCGGCAGCCGTTGCCGGGCCCGATAAAAATTACAATCGCCCCCCATGCTCGATATCAATTTGCTCCGACGCGACTTGCCCCACGTTTTGGAGCGCCTCAACGCCCGCAAATCCCCGCAAACCTTTTTGGATGTTGGTACCTTTCAGGCCATGGAGGGTGAGCGCAAAACCTTGCAAACCCACACCGAAGAGCTGCAAGCCCGGCGCAACAGCTTGTCCAAACAAATTGGCCAGCGCAAATCCAAGGGCGAAAGCGTGGACGACATCATGGCCGAAGTGGCCAGCATCAAAGACGACTTGGAGCAATCGGCACAGCGCTTGGAGTTGCTGCAAGCCGACATGCAGGCCTTGCTGCAAGCCCTGCCCAATTTGCCCCACCCCAGTGTGCCGGTGGGCAGTGACGAGCATGGCAATGTGGAATTGCGCCGTTGGAGTCCGCAGCAGGGCTTGGGTGGGGAGCCTGCCCCCCTGAGTTTCGAAGCCAAAGACCATGTGGACATCGGCGAACCCCTGGGCCTGGACTTTGAAACCGGCACCAAATTGGCGGGCTCGCGCTTCAGCGTGCTCAAAGGCCCCATCGCCCGTTTGCACCGGGTGCTCGCGCAGTTCATGCTCGATGTGCAAACCCAAGAGCATGGTTACACCGAGTGCTACACGCCCTACATCGTCAACGCCGACAGCTTGCGTGGCACCGGGCAGTTGCCCAAGTTTGAAGCCGATTTGTTTGCCGCCAAAAAAGGCGGTCAAGATGGTGACGACCCCACCGCCCTGTACCTCATCCCCACCAGCGAAGTGCCGTTGACCAATTTTGTGCGCGATGAAATCGTGGCCGAGGCCGACCTGCCCATCAAGCTCACCGCCCACACACCGTGCTTTCGCTCAGAGGCGGGCAGCCACGGGCGCGACACGCGCGGCATGATTCGCCAACACCAATTCGACAAAGTGGAGATGGTGCAAATCGTCCACCCCGAAAAGAGTGATCAGGCGCTGGACGACATGACCGCCCACGCTGAAGCCATTTTGCAAAAGCTCGGCTTGCCCTACCGCGTCATGCTGCTGTGCACGGGCGACATGGGCTTTGGTGCGGTGCGCACCCACGACTTAGAGGTGTGGTTGCCTGCGCAAAACACCTATCGCGAAATCAGCTCGGTCAGCAACTGCGACGCCTTTCAAGCCCGGCGCATGCAGGCGCGGTTTAAAAACGCGCAAGGCAAAAACGAATGGGTGCACACCCTCAATGGCTCTGGCCTGGCCGTGGGCCGCGCCTTGGTCGCCGTGCTCGAAAACTACCAGCAAGCCGATGGTTCGGTGCGCGTGCCAGACGTTTTGCAGCCCTACCTCGGGGGCCTGAAAACCCTCCAACCCTTGAAAGCCCTCCCATGAAATTCCAAACCTTGTGCCCCCTGTTGGCTTTGTGTTGCCTGGCTGCATGCAGTACCACGCCCATGGGCGCAGACGGTGGTCCGGCGGCCTTGCCCATCCAAGAGTTGATCGGCCAAACCCAACTGCCTCCGGGCAGCCGGGTGGTTCACGAGCAGTCGCTCATCTTGGGCGCGGGTGACAACTGGGTGGGCCGTTTGGCCCTGGATGTGGGGCGCGACACCAGCACCGCCTACAACTACTTTTTGGACCAATACCAACGCAATGGCTGGGGCTTGATTTCAGCCAGCCGCGGCAAGACCAGTTTGTTGGTGTTCACCAAACCCGACCGCAGTGCCACCATTGAAATCTCCGAAGGCGGGGCACTCAGCGGCCCCAACCTGGTGATGACCATCACCCCGCGCAGCGCCAACACGCCGCCGGTGTCGCGTCCGTCAGCCGCCTCCGTGCCTCCAACCACCGCAGTGCCCAACCCGGTGCGCCCCTGAATACGGCACGCCACATCCTTTGAGGCCCGTGGCGGGCATGGGGCGCTGATAGAATCGCGCGCTCGACACGCGGAGAGATGGCAGAGTGGTCGAATGCGCCGGACTCGAAATCCGGTATACGGTTTTTGCCGTATCGAGGGTTCGAATCCCTCTCTCTCCGCCAGATGCCTAGCATTCATGCGCCTTTCGGGCGCATTTTTGTTTCTACCCACCAATTTACCCGCCATCGATATTGGACTTGCCAGCTGGTTTGAGGGGGCAACATCGATTGAGCTTTGCTTCGAACCATGTACATCATGGGCACAGTTGGTAAAAACACTTGTCAGTACGCTGTCCGGACACTATGATGGGGCAACCATCCAAAAAAAGGGTTGCCATGACAGCAGTCATTCATTCCAAATCTGAGCGCATTGATGTGCGCGCCAGCGCGCCCGTGAAGCAATTGCTTCAGGAAGCGGCACGTGTGGCACACAAAAATGTGAGCGAGTTTTTGCTCGACGCGGGCATCATCGCGGCCAATCAGACCTTGGCTGACCGCACCCGTTTCGAGCTGAGTGACGAGAAGTGGCTGGCGTTTCAGGCGGCACTGGATCAACCCGTGAGCGCCAAGCGAAAGCCCAAGCTCAAGAAACTTTTGTCTGAGCCGGGGTTGCTTGGTTGAGTTCGCGGGCTTATGAGCCAGTGCGCAAACTGGCCGGTTCGGACGCCGTAGAGTCCTTTGATTGTGGTCAGAGCGCACTGAACCAGTTTTTGCAGCGCTTTGCGCTCGTCAACCAAAAATCCAACAGCGCGCAAACCTACGTGAGCTGCCAATCCGGCTCGGTCCTTGGTTTCTACAGCTTGGCGGTTGGCAGTGTTGAGCCATCCAATGCGGCACCGCGTGTGACCAAAGGCATTCCACAGCACCCCGTGCCGGTGATGATTCTGGCCAGGCTTGCCGTGGACCTTCAGCACCAAGGCGCAGGGCTTGGCAAAGCACTGCTCAAAGATGCGCTGCTGCGCACTGCACAGGCGGCGGATATTGCTGGGATTCGTGCACTGTTGGTTCACGCCAAGGACGAGCTTGCCAGGCAGTGGTATCTCCAGTGGGAGTTTGAACCCAGCCCATCTGACCCGTTTCACCTGTTCCTTTTGATGAAGGACATCAAGGCCATGGTGGGCAAAGCCTGAGATAAAAGTTCTGGGAATTTGGCCGATTGATAAATTGCACGAAAAGCCCTTGAAGCCGTCTAATATTGACCCCCGGGAGTGCTGCGTAAAACTTGGACTGGTTGATGTCGTCAATTCAAGTTGGATAAAAACTGCAGTAATTTTTGTAGACGTTGATACCGGCGGCAGCCCAGTTGCCCGTATCCCGCGCCAAGCTACCCAGCGTTGAGTTCTTTCAACATCAAGGCCAAGGCCTTTTTTTGTTTGGGGTCGCGTGCATCTTCCACGGCGTCTTCCAACACCACGCGGATGTCTTCGGCTTCCACCAGCTCCATGGCCCAGTCCGGGAACAGCCGCTCGCGTATTTCATCCTCTTGGCTCAGCACCACCACGCTGTCATGGCGCGGGTCGGCTGAAATGATTTTCATCAGGCTTTGCACGTTGTCTCTGGGGCCTTCGAGCCATTGAAAGAAATAACCACTGCCAAAGACCAATAGACCGGTGATGCCAAATTTGGGGTTGTGGCGTTGGGCTGTGGCAATGATCTTCGCTATTTCAGCGTCATCCATATCAGCAGCACCACGGCTGCAATACACCAGGTTGTGGATGGATTGGCCGGCATGGCCTTCGTCGTTTTGGAAAGGATGGTTTGCTTGCATCACCGCAGTCGGTAAAAAATCTCGGTCTGGACCATACAAGACTTGAGAAGTGAAAGGTGCCTTTGTGCTTTTGACATGGTTGCTCAATACAACACCTGAGCGATTGTGCACGGGTGCGCCTTAACCGGCACCCAGGGACGGAATGATCAGCGCAGCCCGTCGCGTGCTTGGATGTCGGATGCTTTCAGCCCGCCCAACCGGGCATGCAGTCGCCCCCGGGTGGCGACGGCGAAGGCCACGATGATTTCATCGGGGTTGGGCCCGTCGTGAAAGGTGGCGGTTGCTGTGTCGTAGTGCGAGCGAACGTACAGGGCGTCACGGTGGGCCAATGGAATGTCGATGGTGCAACCCGGCCCGCCGCGTTTGCCCGT
>Ga0214921_10002065_pt1 | contig 33241 bp, 27 predicted proteins | sample LL1505_MetaG_FD_177992 | JGI IMG/M metagenome (GOLD analysis project Ga0214921, IMG submission 177992) | Freshwater microbial communities from Lake Lanier, Atlanta, Georgia, United States - LL-1505 | ecosystem: Environmental > Aquatic > Freshwater > Lake | place: USA: Georgia | collected... | reverse complement strand
TTCTTTCTGTTTTTTCTTTTCTTCTTTTTCTCGTTCTTTTTCTTCTGGAGATTTTTTTGCAGCCCCTCCAATTTTTGTTGATAACTTTTTTATCTTTATAGATGAACGTTTCTTTGCATACCGTTTTTTAAAAGAAAACTTTTTCTTTGTATACCGTTTTTTAACAAAAGACTTTTTCTTTAAAGATGAAAGTTTTACAGATCGTTTTTTAACAAAAGAATTTTTCTTTAAAGATCTCATCTCTTTTTAATATATCAATATATTTAAAAATTTTAAAATATTAAAACCCAATAAATGTTTTGATGTAACTTTTTTAAAAGTATAAGAAACTTATAATAAGAATAAAGAAATATAATAAGATAAGAATAAAGAATATAATAAGATAAAGTTAAATAAATATTTTTTTTTTAAAAGTTTAATGTAATAATGTCATCTTATAATTTCAAAGATAATTTGACAATTGACAATAATAAATATTTAAAATGGTTAGATGTAACAGGGACGTCTAGAGCTAATATTATAGGATTGGACACTGGTAATAATATAAGAATAAATTCAGATTATGGTAACATGTATTTAAATTCTAATAGTGTTGGTAATTCGTGGACTTTTATGAATTTGAATCACACGCGCGGTGTTATAATAGGTTCGCATTTAGGTGTAGGGTTCGCTTCTACGGAAAATATGACATCTGATATTACATTAGTTAAAAATGGTGTAATTGGTATTAATACAACTGTAGGTTCAAGTGATGGGTATTTAGGATTGGTTGCATCTAGTTCGTTAGCTAATAATGCAAGTGTTCAGTTATATGGAAATGATCACTCTACAAATGCTGGACATGTATCTTTAAAGGCAGGTAATGTAGGAACTGGTAATATTAATATGTATACTGGTAATGAAACTTTACGATTTCAGATATTAAATAATGGTACAGCTAATTTTTTACCAGATGGTGTTACGTCTAGATTATCTGTAACGGATTCTGATACTACAATTGCAAATAATGTTATTATTACAAGTAGTGCGCAAAGTTATAATGCTACGACAGGTGCATTACAAATTCGTGGAGGTATAGGTATTTTGGGAAATTTGTATTTGGATGGTACTATTAGTTTGAATTCGGCAACTGGTAATATTAATTTTGATAGTAGTCAAACGAGTACTAGTTATACTACAGGGGCTATTTTTTTGAGTGGTGGTATAGGTATATCTACTACTGTAAATTCAAGTAGTATTACATCTGGTGGAGCTATGAGTATAGCTGGTGGTGTAGCTATAGGTAAGGATGTGTATATTGGTGGAAAGGTTACAATAGTAGATACAAGTATTCCTACGAGTTCTCAATCTGGTTCATTAGTTTTATACGGTGGTTTAGGTATAAATGGTCCTATTTTTTCTAGAGCATCTAGTTCACATATTCGTTTATCTCCACAGACAAATGGTAATCCTACTGACATTATATTTTATTCTAATAATAATTTTTCATCTAGTTCTAATACTGGATCATCTTGGAATTTAGGTCAGAATATTAATAGTATTGGATCTGGTAATTTTGGTCTTGCGAATTCTGAAATTGGAACAATTATTTCTGCTAGTTATTCAGGTGATGTAGATATATTTACAAGAACTAGAGTTTCAGACGAATCTAATTCGGTTGATGTAGATGATGGTGGTGCATTTACTGTATTAGGAGGAGCAAGTTTTAAAAAAGATGTATATATAGGTGGATCTATAATATTAAGTAGTGGTGGTAGTATATCTGGAGGTAGTGGTTCTTCTGGTTATACATATTTGACTTTAACTGGTACAGATGAATCTATAAATTCTAGTACAGGAGCATTAGTTTCATATGGTGGTATAACAATTCAATGTTCAACAGATGCTACGTCACTTACAAATGGTGGTAGTTTTTTGACACTTGGCGGTGCTAGTATAGAGCGAAGTTTATATGTAGGTGGCCCTGCTTTAAAAATTCCAATAGGGACAACTTTAAATAGACCAACGGGTGAAATGGGATATATTCGATACAATACTACTACAAATCAATTTGAAGGTTATGGATTAAATAATTGGGGTTCATTAGGTGGTGTTATAGATATTGCTCAAACTACAAAAATCTTGGCTGAATTATCACCAGGTGAAAATGATGGTAATTTAAGATTTATTACAGCAAACAGTGAGAGAATGCGTATAAATAGTTCTGGAAATATAGGAATAGGTACATCGTCACCTGGTTATTTATTAGATATATCAGGTGATACTAATATAAGATCTAATTTATATGTGAATCGATATTTCGGAGTTGGTACAACAAATCCCGTTGCACCTGTTCATATTTCAAGTACATTTTCAAATACATCTCCATCGCAGAATGGTATTTTTATGGGTGTATTAACAGATGGGTCGTCTACAATTCAAATGAATTCTTCTATTGGATCAACTATTGATTTTTCTTCGGCAGGCGTTGATTTTAAGGGTAGAATATCCTATGACAATGATTCTGCGTCTATGAAATTCTTCACAGATAGTTTTGAAAGAGTGCGTTTTACAAATAACGAGTTGGTAGCAAGTGTAAATTTAGTTGCATCTAATACAGCTAATACAATTGGTTCAATATTTACAACTGGTGGTAATGTCGGTATTGGTACAACTAGTCCTACTGCAAGTTTGGATATTAGTGGCGATTTGCATACAAGTACTATAAACATCGGTTCAACGGAAGAATCTGTAAATTATAGTACTGGAGCATTAGTTTCTAATGGTGGTATTACAATAAGTTGTTCAAAAGATTCTGTATCACTTACGAACGGTGGAGGTTTAACATTAGCTGGTGGTGCTAGTATAGAGAAAAAATTACGTGTCGATAATATAACAATTCATTCTACTGTAAATTCAGGCGGTGTTGGTACTGGTGGTAGTTTAACTGTATTAGGTGGAACCAGTATATCAAAGGATTTATATGTTGGTGGTATTGTTGAAAATCATACATTAAATATTATGTCAACTGAAAATGGTATTGGTGTTGGTAGTGGTGGTAGTTTAACTGTATTTGGTGGTGCTAGTATATCAAAAGATTTGTATGTAGGAGGAACGGTTACAAGTTCTTCGGATATTAGACTAAAGACCAATATATCTCCATTAAAAGAAGAACACGAACAATTTTTGAATCATATAGAAAAGATTAGAACTATTAGATATAATTATAAAAATGATGAAACAATGACTAATCATATAGGATTTATTGCACAAGATTTTAAAAATACATTTCCGGATTTATTAAGATGTCCTCCTGGTGGATTTTATTCCTTGGATTATCAAAAAATGACAGTTATCTTATTAGAATGTGTAAAAGAATTACGATCAGAAATAAATCAATTAAAAGGTCAAAAATAAATTTTGGATGTATTTCTAAATTAAATTGTTTTATAAAATTAAATTGTTTTATAAAATTAAAATTTGTTTGTTATAATTATAAATGGAAGGTAGATCATTTACAGTAGAATCTATGCATAAAGCATGTAAAAGTTTAGGTGTACATGGTGGTAGATATATTAGTTCTACACCAGCTGCAGCAGCTAGAAAAGCATTTTCACAATATTATAGACAGCACAAAATTTCTGGAAGATTGACTTTACAAATTCAAATTAGAGAAACTACTAGTGGATCTTCTCAAAAAGTTTTTAAATATAATGTTTCAAAGGTTAATCAAGAACGTCAAGTTGTCAGAAATGGTCAAACTATAACTTATAAATATATTACCAAAGTAAAAGCTATATAAGCTAAGCTGCATAAGCTACACAAATTAGTTTTTTACATTATTTTTTAATGTAAAATAAATAACAAGTTCAAAATAAAAGTTAAAATTATAGAAAATGGTTTTTAATAGTCTCGATAACAATGCTTCCATCTATACCATTTGATAACTTTTCAATTGTGAAATCTGTAAAATACAATGGATAATCAGAGATGGATTCTTTACAAATAACACCTGACAAGATTTCTTCTTTTGTGAATGCTTTATAAATTTTTGATCCAGGAATTTGACCATGATTTGCACTCATACCATATTTGTATCCGATACGTCTTCTTTTATCACCGTAAAGTGGTAATAAATACCAATTTTTAATAGACGAATTCATCATTTTATCAAATGAACCTAATGTTACCCAAACATTATTTGGTGGTAGTTTTATGATAAATTTAAGAGTAGGTTTACCTCCAACACCAGTTTCATCACCGCCCTTCCAAATAGTAGTTAATAAACTTGGATCTGTATTTATTTCAGCTTTTAAATATTCGCGCATTTCACTTTTCGAAACACACGAATTACTGGTAAATTGATTTTGATTATTGAGATAATAAATTGTAAAAACATCATTTGAATCGGTTTTGTAATTTTCCATAGTTATAACATCGACATTGGTACATGATAGATTTTCATTTAAAATGGAATCTGCATCTGATTTTATATCACTGAAATTATTTGAATCTTCTTCATTTACACGTTCAGCTAAAAATTCTATAACTTTTAAATGCCTATTGCTCCTAGCGCGAATAAGCGCTTCACCAAGATTATTTGCACCTCGTTCAACTAAGAATTCAACAACTTTGAAATGACCATTTTGACTAGCACGAATTAATGCATTGTTAAGATTATTTGCACCTTGTTTAATTAAATATTTAACAATTTGTAAAGAACCTTTTTCACTAGCAAGAATTAATGCATAGTTAAGATTATTTGCACCTCGTTCAACTAAGAATTTAACAACTTTGAAATGACCTTTTTGACTAGCATATATTAGCGGAGTAGACCCTTTAATACTTGTTGCATTAACATCTGCACCACGTTCAACTAAATATTTAACAACTTCTAAATGACCATTTTGACAAACATACATTAGCGGAGTAGACCCGTCAATATCTCTTGTATTAACATTTGCACCTTGTTCAACGAGATATTCGACAACTTCTAAATGACCATTTTGACTAGCATGTACTAGCGGAGTAGACCCTTTAATACTTGCTGTATTAACATCTGCACCACGTTCAACTAAATATTTAAGAACTTCTAAATGACCATTTTGACAAACATACATTAGCGGAGTAGACCCGTCAATATCTCTTGTATTAACATTTGCACCTTGTTCAACGAGATATTCGACAACTTCTAAATGACCATTTAGACTAGCATACATTAGCGGAGTAGACTCTTTATAGTATGTAGTATTAGCATTTGCACCATGTTCAACTAAATATTTAACAACATTCAAATGACCACTTTGACTAGCAAACATTAGCGCTACATCAATATTATTTGCACCACGTTCAACTAAAAATTTAACAACATTCAAATGACCATTTTGACTAGCATGTACTAGCGGAGTAGACCCTTTAATACTTGCTGCATTAACATCTTCACCACGTTCAACTAAAAATTTAACAATTTCTAAAGAACCTTTTTCACTAGCGTTTATTAATGCTTGATGATTGTCTACACTAATATCTGCACCCTGTTCAACTAAATATTTAACCTTTTCAAAATCACCATTTCTACTACTAATTATTAATTGTTTATTTAATTTTTTCAAGTTTGCACCTCCCCTTTGTTTACTTTTACCTAAAAGTTTTTTAACTCGGCGTTTTTTAACTGAACGTTTTTTAGCTGAACGTTTTTTAGTTGAAATCCTTTTAGCTGAACGTTTTTTAGCGGAATATTTTTTCCTATTATTATATAAAGCCTTGTCCAACATTTTTTCTATAATATATATAAAATAAAAAATTTATATATAAAAATTCATATATAAAATGATAGCTGATTAAAAGTCACCACCAAAAAGTACTTGTGTTGTACTTCTATATTCTTTCTGTCCAGTGATACTTTCGTTTTTAGGTTTATCCATTTGGTAAGGTTGTTCACTAGCATCTCGTAAATAGTCGAGGTATTGTTGTATTTGAGATATGATTTTTGGTACAATGGCATTAATGACAATTTGGTTGAGTCTGGCAACTTCATTTTTATATTTAATGATTAATTCTGATTTTTCTTGAGATGTCATCTTTTCGTCAATTAATTTTGGATGCAAACTGTATTCTAAAAAGATGGATCTCATTATAATCATTAATTCATTAACAGATTGGTTATCAATTACATATTTAGTTTCTCGATGTACGACAAATTTGATTAAATCTTGAATATTTTCGATATTTTTACTAGAAAAAAAAGCAAATGTAAGAGGGGTTTCTCCGTATAAGTTTTTGAATAGGGCTCGGGTATTGCTACCAGATACTCGTTTGTCATCAGGTGTTAAATTAAAACTACCAGGTGACACTAAATTTTCAACCCTGTCATTTGTTAATCTTTGTGCACGTTGTTTTCGAATAGAAATTAGGGTTCTATCTTCTATTGGTAAATCAGAATTAGGCGTTTGGAATATTTTTTGATGAAAAATAGGAACGTCTGGATTTTGTCGAACAATACTCATTATATATTATAATAATAAATTAAAATTGTTTAACAATTTTAATTTTTTATAATTTTAATTTTTAAAAATTTTGTCTACACATTGGGCAATTAATATTATCTTTTAACCAATAATCTATGCATTCTATATGGAATTTATGTGTACATGGCAAACTTCTTGATACAGTGGCGTTTTCTTGTGTATGTTGACAGATAGGGCAAAAAAATGGGTTTGTGGCAATTTCTACGGTAGTATTGTTTATTAATTTATTTAAGCAAATTCCAGGTTTATCATCCATAACAAATGGTTCTACGAGTATACCTTGTCCAATGCTCTCTATTGGTGATAACGTACGCCGATTAAAAAATCTATTTCTTACGTAATTTCCATAAGCTAATCTTCTAGCTAAACCAGGATTAGGTGGGAGGTTTATCATCACTTTATATATGTATTGTATTTTATTTTTTGTTAAACTTTTTTAAATATTTATTTTTGATTTTATTTTTTGGTTAAACTTTTTTAAATATTTTTGATTAAACTTTTTTTAAAAGTTTATTTATTTTATTTTAGATTAAGCTTTTTTTTAAAAAGTTTATTTGTATGCTAATAATATATGTTGTCATCTAATATTAAAAGACAGATACCTTTTTTAGTAGGTGGAATTTTGATACTTTATATTATTAAACCAACACCGTTTTTTAAATTAAATGGTAAACCTCGATTGTATGGGTTTGGTTACGATGAAGAAGGTTATAAAAAAACATTGTATACATTTCAATTTGCTATTTTGATTATGGCATTGATTATATATTATAAATTATAAATTTTATTATAAATTTTAGAGTATGGAAAAACTGCTTTTTTAAATACATTTAATGAAAAATATAATACATTATTTCATTTATAGTATTTTGTTTACTTTTAATCCAATCACTCATGATTGTTAATGCTCGGTGTACGATATCGATATCGCAATTTATTAATATGATTTCTCCTATGTATGGATTTTTTATTTTGACATCTTCTTCTATTTTTGTTATATGTTGAATATTAATAAAATGTTTGTAATCTATAATATGATTTCCATTAATATTTACATAATAGATACCATTTAGTTTAAAAAACGAAAATTCTAATCTTTTACCGTTAAATTTTTTAATAATAAAATTTTCAGTATTTGTTCCTGAAAATTGTTTGACTATTATTTTTCCATCTGATTCTTTAAATTCTGTTATATTTCCATTTTTACTGTTATGATTATCAATAATTAAAAATTCCTTGTCCATATAATTATATATATATTACAAGATATTATTTTTTACCTCGTTTTCGTTTAGTATTTGGTATTTTATCTTCATAAACAAATTCAATTTGTGATGTATTTGGAAATTGTGATAGTAATGCTCGAGTTTGTGTTTGTAATTTATTTTTATGTTTTGATGTTACATTACCTTTATAATTAACTGATTTTTGATTTTGTTTTGTACATCCCCAATCTATATACAAATAAAAAGGTTGTACAAATTCTACAATATATCCATTATTTGATAATTGATTCATAACAAATAAGATGCAAGATTTCATGTCGTATTGTGGATATTCTATGAGCATTTTTGGTATTTCAAATATGATATAAGTTTGATCTGTGTGACGATTTGTATATGTGATTTTTTGAATAATTTTTGTGAGGACTATATTAAAAATATCATTTTTAGAATTTTCTTTTATTGATTTTTCTTGTTGCAAAGATGATATACTAGGAATTTTACAAGAATCCTCTTTTGACATTTTATTTTTTACTTAATTAATAGATATATTATAATTTTTTTTAATTTATTTTATCTGGAGTTAAAATAAGAAGTATGTTGAATGTGGATGTTGGAAAATCTTATACCCCTTGTAAAATAATATATGGATATAAACCTGGTTGTTTAGATGATATTTTAGATTCATTAGTTATTTTAATAGAACCAAGAACAGATCTTATAGACGAAATTCAATCTTTAAAAAAAGATATTATATTAATAAAAAAAGTATTAGTAAAAACAAATACGTTAACAGAAACAATTTTATATTATAATAAGGAACGTAAAAGTTATTTTATGAAAGGTGACGATTTAATAGTTAATGGTGTAAATTTATTTAATATAAAAAAATATCAAGTATATACCACGAGTATTGAAAATATAATAAAGCAATATAATATTCAAAATATACATTCAATAGTAATAAATATGAATATTGGAAATTGTAATGAAATTATACAAAGTGTAGAATCTTATAATCATATTTTATCTAGAATTTATATAGATAAACAAATCGCCGATTATCAATGTAAAATATTGGATAATTTTTACTGTGAAAGAGAAACTACTAAAAAACATGATTATATTGGGTTTATACATAAAAATTTACACGTAGAGTTGCCAAAAATAGTGGTGTATTTTTGTGAAAATCCAAATAAGAGATTAAAAGAAATGGTGTTATTTTTACAACAATACAAGATGGGTTTAGTTATAAACAAATTATCAGATGATACCAAAAATGTCGATGTTGATACCAAAAATGTCGATGTTGATACCAAATGTGATAAAGGTACATGTACTATAGTACCATATCCTAAATCTATAGAGTGTCTTGTAGAACCGATAACAATATTAAAATCGAGTAAAATTTATTATGAAAATGTAATAAATAACTTGGAATGTATATTCGATACAGATAATTCGTGTGAATTGGATATTATTATACAATTTAATCCAAAATATTTTGATTCTAAAAATACATTGCAAATAATGTATCCATTACAGGACAATACGCTTTATGCTAATAGAGTTTTTGATGTTATTTATGGTACTAAAAATTGTATGTTTATGTTATACCAAATTTTAAAATCTAAATATTTTACAGATTATATAAAAGAAAAAATGTTGGCAAAAAAAACACTTTTTAAGATTTTTTCAAAAAGATATTTTTACGATTATATTTCCAAGATTTTTGTTATAAAAGAAATACAATAGGAATAAATAAATTCCAAGTAATAATATAATACATATGGAAAGTGAAATTAATGAAATAGAGGAAATTGATTTTACAAAGTGTTCAATTCATACTCCTGAATTTACATTACATGGGTTAAATACTAGATGTAGATTAGTAGATATCATTGATGGTGATAGTATAAGTGTAGTGATCCCAGTTTTTAATAATTTATATAAATGGAGTGTACGTTTGTCGGGTATTGATACGTGTGAAATGCGAAGTAAAAATGAAAAGACAAGAGATTTAGCGATAAAGGCTCGCGATGCATTATTGGAATTAGTCATAAAGGACAAAAGTCATTATAATCAGACACGTCGTGAGATTCATGAAATTTTAGATAAAAATCTTGTTATTGTATTTGTAGAATGTTTAGATTTTGATAAATATGGTAGATTATTAGCTAATGTATTTTTTGATAAAATTAATTTATCAGAATATTTATTAGAGCATAAATTAGCATATCCATACATGGGGCAAACTAAATTGACTGAAGATGAACAATTGGAAATGTTGAGTTAATTTGTGCTACCAAACCCAGCAGTATTTCGTGTTGTGTTTCTATGAGAATTTACAAGTTTAAAATCGATAGGTGATAAATCATTATTGACTAATTGTACATATCTTTCACCGCGTTTAATATAAAAGGGTTCTGTTGATGTATTATACAAAGGTGCTTTAATGTTACCAGTATATCCTGCGTCAATTAGGCCAATGGAGTTTTTCATTATTAGTGGTGTTTTAAAAATACTAGATCTGGGCATTAAAAAATAACTATTGTAATTTATTTTAAACCAATCTAGAATAGATCTTTTTTTAGACATGCTTTGACATTGAATTCCAAAATCTACTAAAACGGTTTCTCCGGGATTGATAATTTCATCTTTTATTATAAACAAGTCGAGACCAGAATCACCTTTGTGATAAGTTTGATGATTTTTGTATAAATCAATATTTCCAGAATCTACTACTCGTATTAAAAATAATTTTGACATCTTTATTTATTTATTAATTAATAAACGTGTTTTATTCAATTTTATTTTCTTTTTAATATATAACTCTATGTCTATGTCAAGACCATTTTTAATTTATTTTGTTATAAATACTTTTACAACCACTGTATTTTCTTTATTCTATACTAATTTTTTGCGAGATGAACGCATAAATGCGTTATTACGTAGAATAGAATATTTAGAAGAAAATGTTGAAATGTTACAACAAGTTATAGAAACTATAGAAGAAGATATTCACGATAAAAATAAAGTCATTGAAAGTAATATGGCTTTAAATAGTAAATTGGAAGATTTCCTAAATTACAATTACGATATAAATTAAATGACTTTTACTTTTCACCAAATTTATTCCAATATTAATATAATCGATTTAATTATATTAAGATGCAAGAATACAATAAAAACAAATTAAGTAGTTCTGTTTAAAAAGATTAAATAATTATTTGTTCGTTTTTTATCACCGATAATCTTATCCTTTGACGAATCAGATAAAACTTTTTCTTTTAATGCTTTCATATTTAATTCTGGATGTTGATCTAAATAATGATTTAAAACTCCGACTAATGCAGGACATGCCATACTAGTACCAGAGTAGGTTGCAGTTTTACCTTTAGGAATTGTACTAGTGATATCAACTCCAGGTGAATAAATATCAGCGCATTTACCCCAATTACTAAACCAAGCTCTATTATCATCGCTGTCACTGGCCATAACTGTAAAAATCTCTTTTACACTAGCAGGTGATGTTTTACACGCATCGTTATTTTCATTTCCAGCAGCTGCAGCAAAATAGAAATGTTCATCCTTGGTTGTTGACAAAACAGCTTTGTTTAAAGCATAACTAAATCCTCCACCCAATGACATACTAACAATACTTCTAACTTTTCCATTTGATCGTTTACTTTCTTCAAGATGTCGTTTGAATGCGTAATTAATGCCAGAAATTACGCTAGAAGTACTTCCACTACCCTGACAATCAAGTACCTTTACAGCAAAAAGTTTAGCATCTTTACAAACGCCATATGTTTTACTTCCAATTAAACCAGCACAATGTGTTCCATGACTTTGACAATCTGTATCATCAGAATCTGCAAAATTAGCTAACCAAGTTGCACGTCCTTCAAATTCTGGATGATGAACATCAATACCAGTATCAATTACATATGTATGAATGTCGATTTCTTTATTAGTATGACATTTATCATATGAAAAATCCTCACTTAATGGTAAATCTCTATTAGTAATTCTTCCCAAATGCCAAGGTAAAGGTACAGTAATAACATCTGTTGTATTAACATAAACATATACTTGATTAACATTTTCTTCAAAATTTAACTTGATTTCCATGTCTTCTTCGATTTGGTAAAATTCTGAAAGTGTTGTTTTATATTTCATCAAGTTATCATGTGCAGTTGTGTAAAAAGTTACGTCTGAAAATTCTGCCAACAATTCTAAATTATGATCTTGTGCAATTAAATTTGATTTTTCATTTTTTGAAGTTAAAATGTATCTTGTTTGCAATACATTAGCTAAAGTAGATCCAAACAATAAAGGTGTAACGTTTGCCAAATAATACAAGTAAAAAAACATCTATTTTTTATAATTAATGTTTCAACATTTTTAAATCAATTTTTTAATAATATACTAATTAATTTTTAATAATTAATTTTTTTGATTAAACTTTTTTTAAAAAGTTTATTTATATGTCTATTGAATCTTGGTTTACAGAAGATGATTTTGAAAAGGTCTTTCCTTATTCTGGAGCTAGTGCTGTATATACAGATGATTTAAAACCTTTTTGGACATACTCTTCATTTATAGAAGCTATTAAATGGATGAATTCCCATCAAGATAAACGATTCCACGGATTTTGTACAGAGTCACGTGATCAAAAAACGAATCTTTTAGAATTGGCTGCATTTTTGGCAAATACGCATCAGGAAACTGGTGATCCTAGTTTGAATATACCATATCCTTGGTGGCCTGTTACAGTTAAAAAGACTGGTTCAGAATATGGTCCAGCTGGTGGGTTATTATGTATTATAGAAGGAGTATGTGCTGCTGTTGTACCTCATCCAGTTAAAGATAAATTATCAGGGGAGTATGATCTTGTAGCGCGTAATATAAGACTTACAAAAACAGCTAGAGATATGATAGGTCTTGATCATCAGTATGATTTAACTGCAACTGTTTCTAAACTAAGAACTGTCAACCAACCTGGCTTTGGATTAGGAACAGGTACAGCTGCTTTTCAGCCTGGATTAGTGGCTGTTTCTGATGATGGTACATTGTATGGAGATAATCCACAAGGTTCTGATGCATTAACAGTTAAACCAAGTAATACGATCACGAATACAAAAGATAGGGCATATGCATCTGGTGGTGTTTATTCTCAATATGGGGGTAGAGGTGCTATACAATTATCTTATAATTATAATTACAGTACATGCTCTTTAGAATTGTTTGGTGATTATCGTTTGGCTCGATATCCAAATTTAATTATAACTACGGATCGTACGTTTTGAATGGAAAACCTGAAATATTTGGCTTTCCTGGGCCTCAACCAAATGGTAATAATAAATTACCTCTTAATATATTGCGTACAACACCACCAGCTCGAATGATGGCATGGATAACTGCTATATGCTTTTGGATGTTACCAAGAAGTGGTAGATCTATTAGTTGTCACCAATGTATGTTAGAACCAACGCGATATGGTATTACAGGTGTAAATTTAATAGTAAATAATGATTCAGGATGTAAACCAGGTTGGGCTTATAATAAAGTAGAATATTATAAAAGAATTTGTAGTATTTTAGGTATTTCCCACGATAAAACAATTGTTTGTCCACCCAACGTTGAACTTGTAAAAAAATAGTTATGATCAATTAAAGGGAACCCTTTTTTTAATTGCATATTTTATTAAAAATCTTTTTTCATATTATATATCATGGGAAATTGTAATAGTAGCGGTGCGACTAGAGGGTATAAATTTACATTAAATGACTTGCAAGATTTAAGAATAGGTGACCCCCCTAAACAAATGGAGAAAGGTTGTGGTGCAGCTATAGAAGGTCCATCTGCTGGTGATTGCCAAGAGACTTTAAGGAACAAGGGGTTTGGTTGGCCAGATAATGGCGAATTTGAATGGGGAGGAATGGGTGATAATTGTACTTTGTGTGATGGAGAATATGGTTGCGAATGCCCTGGAGGTATAGGTGGTAGAAGAGGAAGGGTGAAACGTAAAGCATTTAAAGGTGATCCTAGCGAGTGTTGTTTAGCAAATATGGAAAGAAAGGATGCCAAGAAAATTGTAGGAGATTATACATGTGATCCTAAATATAGAGATCCTAATTCAACAGACTGTACAAATATATATGCAGATTATTGCAAAGAAGGCGATCGTATGATGACTGATGCTAAATGTCAGTATTTAGCACAATCAAATAGTACATTATATAATTCTCTTATGAAAGAAAAATGTAATACAGATCAATATTATCAACATTCTACTTGTATTAATTGGTGTGCAAATAATAGTACGGAATGTAGTAAATTAAATACATTTCAAGACTGTCAAAAATTGGGTATATCAATAAATGAATGTACACCTCAAAAAATATTGGATGTAAAAGCTGATTGTGAAAAATATGGAATTAGAAGTCAACAAGGTCTTGCAGTTTATCAATGTTCTCCAGCTGGTATTAATGCTTTATTAGCTGAATGTCAAACAAATAATGTAATGGATACATGTAGTCCTACGAGTATACAAGACGCAATTGATAATGCAACTAGACGAGCACAGTTAGATATGCAAGCAAAAACTCAACAACAAATTCAACAAAACTATGATACAACCCAAAAAACAATAGCTGATATTCTCGATGTAACAAAAGACACTCCTGAAACAGAAAGCGAACAAGAAGAAAGTCAATTTGATATTTCAAATATTAAAAAATGGGTTACAGATAATTATATTATAGCAATCATTATAGCAATTATACTAATAGTTATATCGAGTAGCAGTAGTGCTAGTTTGTTATTTGTAGTATTAAAAAAATAAATAATTTGTTAGATACATTACCTTTATTTTGATTAAACTTTTTTTAAAAGTTTATTTTAAATGTTATTTTGATTAAATTTTTTTAACAGTTTATTATAATGATGAATAAATATTTGTTTTTTATTATTCTATTAATTTTTATTTTAGTAAACAGTAAAGTAATAACGAATGGTGTAAATAATATAATAGACAATCTAAAATATATATCAAATTCTACTATAGGTTATCTTGGTTCTGTAAAAAACATTGAGACATATGTTGGAAATTTAAAGGTTGCAACAGATTTAGATAAAAAACGAGCAGCTAAATATGCTATGGAACAAATGTGTAAAAAGAAAGGTTATATTTGGGTACAGGGAGGTAATGAATTTGTATATGATTGTAAACATTCTAAACAAACATGTGAAAGAGATTCTATTTATCCAACTCCTGACAGTGAAGATGCTATACCCCAATATTATGAATGGAGAGATGTTAATTCTCCTGAAGCACAAGAAGCTGCCAAATTAGCTGAAGAATTTAGTACAGGTAGAATGTTAAGTAGTCAAATGGGTCAATCAAGTGATATAACAGATCGTGATTATGTTCTTAATAAAGATATAGGAGGGCTTTGTATTTTAGGAAATGAGGCAATGAGGAAAATGTGTGAAAATGAAGGCTTACGTTATGATAAAAGTAATGGAAAATGCTTTACAACAATGGAATATTGTTATCCAAAACAATTGGCATTTTGCGATGGAGATTGTTTCCAACCTCCAGTTAGTTATTTGTCACAACAAGTATTTGGTAAAACTCTTGGGAGGAGTTTAGCTAGAGGTGTAGGAATTGACAGTATAGAAATGTATAATGCATTGTGTAACAAAGGGCAATTCGTACCTAATCAACCTATGAGTTAGTGAATTTACTCGCTATTATTGAAATTTCTTTGTGTGATTATATAATTTTTTTTTATATAATTAAATTAGAGAATGTCACAAAATAATAATAATAATGATGGGGCAATAGCAGTCGGGGCAGTAGCTGGTGCTGGTGTAGTTGGTGTGGGTGCTGCAGTTGTTTTATCAAGTAGTGAAGTACAAAACAGTAATTATGTTAAAAAATTAAAAGATGCAAGTAAAACTTGGAGTACTAAAATAGCAACTCAGGTTAAAAATAGTAAAATTGGTAAAAGTATATCTAGTACTGCAGAATCTGCAAAAGACATTGGGAAAAATATTGGAAAAGGTATTTCTTCTACAAAAGCTGGTGCAAAAGCTGCTCAAATTACTGGAGATGTTGGTGCTGCTGTAGTAAAAGGTGGCAAGGTTGTTGGTCCAGCTCTGGGACCAGCTGGTGATATAGTTGGTGGGGCTATGGCTATATCAAGTTCTGCTGAAGGAGGTGGTTCAGATGGTCAAAAGGCGTATAAGATCACAGGTGATGTGGTGGGTATGGGTTTAAATATAGTAGCTGGTCTTGCAACAGGTCCGTTAGCAATTGTTTTAGTAGTTTTTCAAGTTTGTGGTGCTATATTAGATGCAGCTTGGGATCCATTTAAAAATTATTTTAATTCTGATTTGGAAACAATGAGATTAGGTATAATTGATTCGTTAAAAGTGGCTTATAGAGAAGTGGATATGAATTACCCTATAGAAACAAAACCTGATATATTATCAAAAATAAATGATCCTGAAAGTGAAGATTACAAAGATTTTCAAAATTATATGAAAAAATATATGGATGATAGGGGTTTTATTAGTAGTGAGGATGTTTTAGCAGAAGAAGAAATGGTTTTAGCATTAAAAAGTATAAGACGTCAAAGAAAATTGTATAAAACAAATGAAAATGGAGAATTGGAAATGATGGATCCTGATATGGCAGCAGTTGCATTATTTGACAGCGCTACTAATAATGATTTAATAATGATGGCTTTAGCTGCAAAATATGCTCAGCATAAAAAACGACAGGGTAAACCAGAATCAGATTTATCAGATACAACTAATTATTTAGTAGTAGCATCTGTAATAAGTATTGTTTTTTTAATATTTTTTTTCTCATCTATATTTATAGCTAGTATATGAATTTCTATATAATTATATATGCGATTATTGTAGTCGTGGCAATTTTTGTCTTGTATTATTATCAAGTACAACGTGAACAAATGTCATCCGATTTTGCACCAATTGAAGTACCAGTAATACCAAAATATCAAAATATCACTCCTACGCAATTATATGGGTTGTTTAATGACGATTTAGATAAAATGACACAAGCTATGATAGCAAGTAAAATACCTATTGTAGCTTTAAAATCACCTAGTTATTATCCTAAAATAGCAAGTATCTTGGCAAAAAACAAATTAATTTAAATTATTCTAAAATTTTTATATTTAAATTATTCTAAATTATCTTTTGATTTAAATTATTCTAAAATTTTTTATATTTATTTTATTATATATGAGTATTTTTAATATACACTTGGTAGAACACGCTTTAAATGTTGGACGCAGTCTTTCTAATGCGGCAGACGCAGGTCAACAAATAAAAGTTGCTGCTAAAGTAAAGCCTCCTATGAAAACAGGATTGACTACATATGGTGGTAAACCACCTGCACCTAAACCTAAACCGCCTGCACCTAAACCTAAACCACCTGTATCTAAACCTAAACCGCCTGTATCTAAACCTAAAGTATCGGCTCCAGAAGCTCCTGTGCCTAAAGTGTCAGCCCTAGAAGCTCCTACACCTAAAGTAATAGATGATCTAAAAGTATTTAGTAAATCTATTGATACACAGGTTAAAACTACAGTAAATGATTTGACAAAAGCAAGTAATAATTTTAAAAACACCACAAAAGAGAACATGTTTAAATTTAAAGATGAGCTCGACGAACCACTTAAAAGTGTTTATAAACAAATTGACGAAGGTGGTTCTGCTATACCTAGAAATGCAGATGGTCCTGTAGTAAAAGGAAAGGTAGAAGCTGACGAAATCGCTTCCAACTTGAAAAAATTGGACGAAAATGCTCCAAAAGATATAGATGATGCTACAGATAAAATAAAAAAAATATCTGACGATAGAGGGAAAGAACTTGGTGCAAAAGTAGAAAGTGATACTTTTAAAAAAAATAAAAAAGCGTGGGCCAACGAGCATAAATTACTGGTTGGTGCTGTAGGAGTTTCTGCTATAATTGCTGGAGGTATGGCTATAGCTGCTGCTGTAAAAGAAAAAGAAAAGGAGGATAAAGAATATAATATTGTTTCTATTGATGATATATCTACATCTAGTTTACCACTTGCAAAAATTACTTTTACGCCTGGTGAAAAAATATCAAACAGGGATTATTTAATATTTAATGGTACAGATTGCGATCCACCCTTACCACCTAATTGTGAAATTTATAAAATTGATTCTGATTTTCAAGTTCAAGTTATTATACCAGAAAAACTTAAAAGTAATGGTAAAACTGGAAAGATGAAGATTAATACATCCTTTTCCAATCAATTTTCTCTTTTAATAACAGATACTACAAAAGATCTGGCTAATATAGTTGGTCAGACAGCAGGGGCTATTACACAAGGTACAGCTGATGTAACAAAAGAAGTAGCAAAATCGTTTTGGGAAGGTCTGGGATTACCAGATTTAACAGAATATTGGTGGGTATTACTCATTGTTTGTATATTACTACTCTTCTCTAGTTCTTCTCTAGTAGCTTTGCAATTATCAAGAACTTGATTGTTTATTTAGAAACTAACTCTATTTATATATTATATAAATAAAGATAATATAGAAAATGCTTAGCAAAACTTACAAAATGCTTAGCAAAACTTACAAAATGCTATATCGACAAATAACAGTAAAATAGTGAATACCTGTAGAAACACTTTGAAATTTAATGAAACCTCGGGTAGTAGATTTTACAGCAGCTCCAATGACATTAAATAATGGTACGACATTGTCGTCATCTGTATATCCAGAACAACTTGTGATTAAATCAATGCGTTTACTAAATGATGACGTCCGAAAAGGAATATTAAATTCAACTTGGCAATTAGTACTACTTGTTGTAGGAGTTACCCAGAAACCAAACGAAAAGATAGCTTGATCTGATATCATTATTAATTTACTATTTTCATATCCAGTGACTACACAATCTACTTCATCACTGAATGTGATAAGTGGGGATAAAACTGATCCTTGTGAATATATTTGTCCACTAACATGAAGATCACCTCCAATGTAAGCGTCTTTTAAAATACTTGCACCTCCGCCAATAGTTAATGCACCACCGTTAGAAACATTTGATGAATTCATCGTAGAACTAATTCCTAATCCACCAGATACTACAAATGCTCCTGATGTAATATTATTAGAAGGAGTAGTTGAATGTATAGTAACTCGTCCTAGATTATTAACGACGAGTGCTGGATTATGTCCATTCATCATAGTAATTGATCCTCCTGTACCACTTGATAAAATAGTATGACCACCACTACCTGTTGCATTATCACCATACATGATCAGTTTAGAATCAGCTGTTGTAATATCGTTTGTATTTGAAGAAACTAATCCTATATATCCTGTTTTAGAATCAGAGGAAATAAGACTATTTGAAAGTAAAGTTACTGGGCTTGATATATTACTTGTTGTATTAATACCGATATAACCACTTGATGTAATTGTCAATGATTTGTTGGAATTTTCTGGTGTTTGATTAGCAGTAGAATATGTAAATGATAATTGGTCATCTTTGGATAAAATACCAAATCTATTATTAATACCAGTAGTTGTAAAATCTACATATGAGTTACCACCTGCTGTATTTTCTAGAACGACTACACTATCAGTTTGTTTAATATGTAAAGAACCCCGTGGATTCCAATCTGATTGTCCGATAGAAATTTGTTCACCTACATATAAACTTTTACCTACACTACCACCACCTAATGTAGTAAAAGTACCACCATTGGAGCAATTGGACGCATCTGTTGTATTTGAGATACTTATACCACCAAGAGTATGTAAACCTCCAGATGATGCATTTGTACATGGTGTTGTGTCATATAATGTAATTGATTTAGTCTCTAGTCCTATATAATTATAATTTGTAATGTCTTTTGTATTTGGATTTAACGTGTTGGAAACCAATTTGAAATTACGATTTGAGTAATCATAATAAAATGAGACATATTGAGCATTGTAAAAATATACAATATCACCAATACTAGGATTTTGGCTTGTCCATGGACTATCTATTTCAGCTACTCGTTGAGATCCATTGTATGAAACTATTTTCCTAACTTGACCAATATTAGGCCCCGATGCAATTTTAATCCACCACCCAATATAATAATCATCAGTTGCATTTGTTAAATTACTAAATTTAACTTGAGTTGAATTGCTAGTTGATTGGTTAGGTAAAGAATCAAAAAAGACATAGGTATCATTTGCCAACTCTCCTAATCCAGAATCGTTTGATGATTGATATCTTTCAAAAGCCACTCCTAAATTTCTAGATAATGTTGTACTTTCAGTATTTCTTCCAATTATTGGAAAATTATCTGCTGTTTTAAAATTAGATCCGTTTGCATAAATACTACCAAAATCATAATCTAAATTAGATGATGTATTTGTGTTATACGATAAGGTCCAAGTATTTTGATATCCACTATTATATCCATCTGGTTCTGATAGATTACCTTCATTTACAATACTAAATCTGTCACCAGTTTTGTGCATTATAAAAACGTGAACAGTTATATCTTGATCTATTTTCAAGAACAAATGAAATTTATCAGATGCGTCTTTGTAAATATACGCTGTAAGATTACGATCGTTTCCATAGCTATTATAGCTTGCATTACATGTACTACCACTGATATCAATTTTCATTTTAAGTCCGTATGTATTTGTATGAAACTCTAATTGTGATGAAGAATTAGCTATGTCATTTATAATACCAAAATAATTCCAAGCTGAACTACCACTTGTATTTGTGATAATATCAAAAGATCCACCTGCTAAAAAGTCTATTTTATCCTGAACAGCCAAAGACCCTCCGATACCCACTCCGCCACTTACAACAAAAGCTCCGGTGCTTATATTTGTACTAGCTGTACTTGATGAACATTTTATATCACCGCCAATAAAAACGTCACGTGTAATACTAGCACCACCAGCCAATGTTAATCCTCCACCGTTGGTAAGACTGGTTGCATTTGTAGAATTACGAATGGATAAACCACCAGTGATTATAAATGATGCTGTAGAACTATTTGAGCTATTAGAACTATTGTAGAATACAATAGACCCAGTTTGTTGATTAATGTTAAATGTTTGTTCAGTAAACACACCTGATGTATATCTAGATACTGAAAAATCACCACTATTTATATCAATAGAAAAACACTTATTCTCATCCAATTTATAAAAGTTTAGTAAAGAATTGTCTGTATTGTAATAATTTGTGATACCATAATAAGACGTATCTCCTCCAATGTATACATCTTTACCAATACCAGCACCACCAGCTGTTAAAAAGCTTCCACCATTTGTTACACTAGTTGCATTAGTTTCTGTTTGTATTGTAACACCACCGTATGAAACCATAGAACCACTGCTAAAATTAATAGCGTCATCTACTGAAGTTAAAGTTAGATATGCATATGTACTGGAGCTACTTCCACTACCATTAATAGAACCACCTACATACAAATCTCCTTGGATGGATGCACCTCCACCCACAGTTAAAGCACCACCGTTACCAACATTATTAGAGTTTTCGTTGCATGTAATAGATAAACCACCTTTGATGACTACGGCTCCTGAATTGTCACTTGTACTGATTTGTGTATTATGAATAGTAAGATTACCTCCGATATGAACTGAACGTTGTACACCGACTCCTCCAATAATTTTAACAGAACCATTTGATACATTTGTAGAATTTGTAGTGTTAGTAAATGTAACTGGGCCAGATGATTGTAAACTTCCCACAACATCTAAAGTAGCAGATGGTGTGCTTGTAGCTATACCGACATTACCATTATGTAATATAGTTATTCTACTTTGATTTGCTGTAGCTAATTGAATCACTGATGTGCTATCATTTTTGTTATGACTAAAGACTAAGGCATCACTGTAAATATTATTAGCATAATCATCGTCTACCCGAGACATTCCTAGTGATGATTTTTTATCATTTCCATATCCAAATTCAATTTGAGGTTTATCGGTTGGATTTGTACTTGCCGAATCAGCACTTAATAATAAGCTACAACTACTAACATTTGAGATTTCTATATTTGTACTTGGATTATCAGTTCCTACACCTAGACGTCCATTTACGTTATCGTAAAATAATTTATTGGTATTTAAAAGACCATCTGTATCGTTACCAAACAGGATATTCCCCTTGCTAAAAAATGTTTTGCCAGTACCACCATATGTAACTTGTACAGTAGATGCTTGCCATGTACCTGTATTAACGGTTCCTAATTTAGTAACATGAGATTGATCACTTGTGGTTTGTATAATTTGACCACTACCTCCTGTTAAACCTGTTCCTAATGTAGTATCTTTAATACGTAAGATATCATTGTCGATTTCTATACTATAGTCGTCTACATTTACATAAATTTCATTAAAATCTTTAGATAAACCTGGTCCGGCTACAATAGCACCTAATCCACTGAATTGAGCAAAATATATACCATTGGTTCCTACTAAATCGAAATTTTTATTTGAATTACAAATCCAACCAGTAGAAGCTTGTAAGGTACCATATCTAATAAAGGTAAAGACACCAGCTGCGTGATCGCCATTTGGTAAATCTAATGATCTTTGAGGTGAGTCTATATTCTGGACAATATAAATACCATTTTCGACTGGATTACTTTGATTTTTTATCAAGATTCTAGTGTATTCTTCTAATGTATAACCGTCAATGACAGTTCCTGGGTTAAAATCTGTAGCTAAATTTCCGTTTGTAATCGTAGCAATATCTACAGATTGTTTTACATAAAGTCCTCTAAGACTGGCTAAATCAACGTATGCCTTTGTAGCTACATCTTGTAAATTGACAGGATCTTTTACATTTGTAATATTTTTATCGTGCATATGAAGATTACTGTAAAAGTGTGTATTACCAGATACAAATAGGGATTTTTGAATACTTGTCCCACCTGATACTACTAAAGAAGCTGATGAAGAATCGCTTGTATCAGTTGTGTCTGTAACGTGAATTTTCATTTCACTAGTAATTTTATTAGTTGTTTGATTTGCTACCAAACTAGTTTCGTTTAATTGTAAAATAATACCAGTGTTATTTATAGACATTTTTCCATTTAATGTAGCAATATTATCGTTTGAATCGACGTTAAAAATAATATCTTGGGATGTATTTTTTACAAGTAAAGCATTATCAGAATTTATTGTCGTTACGATTTTTCCAGTAGACTGAATATCTTTGGCAATTCCTATACCACCATTGATCACAAAACTAGCAGTTGAAGTATTTGTTGTTTGTGTAGAATTAGTTATAGTTACACCTCCATCTGAATCTATTACAAATAATTCTGTTGTATTACTACTGATAGATACACAAGGTTTATCGCCAGAATTTCCATAATCATTATAACTAGGTATGTTTAATGACAATGCTCTACTAGAATGTGAAGTAACATCACCTCTACCGATCATATAACCAGGAGTTGTATCATATGCAGTTTGTAATGACATTAAACTTCTAGCACTGTTATTAGATACTGCTCGAATTTCCAAAGTGGGTTTGACAACAGTTCCATCTCCAGCAAAAATATTAACGTGTCCAGTACTGTCACTATCTACATTTAAAACATTTCTGACGCTATTAACTACTAATAAACTATTGCTATTATCTGATTCAATTCGTACACGATTTTTTGCATAAACACCACCTTCTGCTCCAATACCACCCATTGTGTATATAGAGCCTGATGAAATACTTGTATCAATATTGTTTGTACTATCAACAATGATGTCTCCATTAACTAAATGAAAATTATTAGATGCTGACATTATTAAATTACCAACGGATGAAAGGATGTATTCGGTGTTACCAAAGTTTACACGTTTGTTATCTGGGATATTTATATGTTTGGTTGGTGTTAAATAAATATCATCGGATGCTAAAATATGTAAATCATTAGTACTGTTTGCATAAATTTTTTGAAGTCCGCTACTCCCAAATTTAATACCATTATCAGTTGGGATATTGACGTTAGCTAAAGCTGTAGGTGTTAGGTTAATATCATTTCCAGCTTGTATAATTAAATCATTGTTTAAATTGGCTGAAATTTTCTGATTGTAATTAGAAAAAGATAAACCTAAACTGTCTGGTATTAAAACTCGTTTACTTGCACCAGGGGTAAGGATGATATCTTCACTGCCAGCTATATTCATATTATTGGAACTATCTGTATAAATTTTGTCATTTTGTGTAGAAAATGTTATAGGTATCTGATTTGGTACATCTATTCGTTTGCCAGAATTTAATTCTATTTTGATATGTCCTGAACCACCTATAGTAATATCTTTTGTTACACTATCCGCATTAACAAATTGTGTAGAATCTCCAAATACAAGATTTCTATTATATGGAATCGCCACATTGTTTGTTGGATAAAAACAAATATCATTTCCAGAAGAGACGTGTAAAGAATTTGTTGTGGCATTTGTAAAAATACTATTACTAGCGCTACTTCCAGTTAAATATAATCGTCCACTATTCCAAATATCATGACGAACACCTATTCCTCCAGAAAATACAAAACTTCCTGTTGTGCTACTTGTAGAATTTGTAGTTGAACTACTCGACATGTCTATTGAAAAAACATTTCTAGAGTCCATTCGTTTAAGTGTATTATTCCACATAATAACACCATTTTGTAAAGGGTTATCTTCTCTTGTAGGGACTGCTTCTAAATTGCTAATAACACCAATACGTAAAGTTTTATCAGATTCATTAAAAACAACTCTGTAATTTTCCAGAGATCCTCTTTCAATTTCGAACCCAGATTGATTTAACGTAACACCTGACCCGGTTTCTAAACGATTAATCAAAAAGATATTATCTTCAAATTCTATTAAATTGGTATCTAATATTGTAGTATTACCTTCTACGTACAAGTTTCCTTGTACAGTAGCATCTCCAGTTAATTGTAAATTAGCAAACGTAGGGGAATCTTGTATAGTGACACCTTGGTTCAAGTAATTTGTATGCGTTGCCACTAACCCGTAAATATTTTGATAAATAATTTTATTATTAAGAACAGGTTTAGGCATTCTTTATTATAATATAAAATTAAATAAAATATTAATTATCTACGAAAAATTAATATTTTAGATTACATTGTTATTTACTTTAATTTTTTAAGTAAATCTTCTAAATCTATTTGCCAAAGTTCTTCTGCTGTTTTACTTTGTATAAATAATAAACTTGATCGTTTTGATTCACACGTTTTGTTTAATTCTTGTATTTTTTCAAGTGTTAGGGAGTAAATAGGTAATTTTAACAAGTAATCATAACTTTCTTCTTGTTTGGGATAATTACCCTTTTCTAAAGATTTTATGATAATGTCCTTTGATTGGTTATTAATTTTAATAATACCATTTATATATTCTTGTATAAATCTAGCTTTAGATCTTAGTATTAATAATTCAGTTTCTAATTTTTCTGTAATATATATTTTTCGTTTTTCGTAATATTCAATTCTAATATCATAAAAACAAGCTAGAATATCTGTTGGAGAGTTGTATTTTGTTAGGATAAGACGGTCATTAAACAAGTACATGTTATTTATACTAAATGACTTTGTTAATTTTAATTCTTTTTCAACTGTACCAGATTCTATAAGATGTGTCAAGTCACTTTCATTTTTAAATTCGATTATAAAGCAAATATCGTCATTTTCATCTTTTGTTTTATTTTGAACATCTTTTAATTCAAAACGTTTCTTTTTTTCTTTTACATCACTCTTTTTACCAGACCCGCTCTTTTCGATAAATGATTCCAAGAATTCTTTATAATTTGTAACTCCAGTTCCAACTGGGATTTCTGTAATTTTTAATTGTTTATCAGATAAACGTTGCCATTTACCTCGTGTTATGTAATTTCCAGGAATAGCACATTCTTCTACTGCTCCACGAAAACCTCGAAAATATGGTTTCATAGGTAAAGGTTCAAAGTTTTCGTCTCTGATCATATTTATAAGATTATGAATAATATCTTTTGGGTTATAACTAGGAATATAAGTCGAGTAACCTGTACCGATTCCTTCACAACCGTTGACTAATACCATGGGAATAATAGGTAAATACCATTCAGGTTCAATTGACATTCCATCATCATTTAAAAAATCTAAAAGTGGAGTGTCATCTGAGTTAAATAATATAGGTGTAATATCTGAAAGTCGTGTAAAAATATATCTGGGACTAGCTGCATCTTTGCCTGCTTGTAATCTACTTCCAAAATTACCATCTGGATATAACAAGTTAATATTATTCGTCCCAACAAAGTCTTGAGCTAAATTAATAATAGCTCCTTGTAAAGAAGCTTCGCCGTGATGATAACTTGTTTCAGCTGAAACATAACCTGATAATTGTGCAACTTTAATAAGATCAGTTTTGTTCTTTTTCAACATATAATATAAAATTTTTCTCTGACTTGGTTTTAATCCATCGCATAAACTAGGAATAGATCGTAAATTGTCATATATAGAAAAGTGAATAAGTTCTTTATTAATAAGATCTTGATAACTAACACGATTTTCTTTGACATCAATATAAATAGATTTATCATAATTAGATAACCAAGTTTTACGACGATCAGTACATTTTATAACAACATTATCATTTGTTTCATCGGAAGATGTATTTTTTATATTTTTATCTTTTTGAAATGCTAAAAGAATAGATTCGTCACATTTTTCATCTTTGTAATAATAATCTACTTTAAGTGTTTGTAAGCGTCCAAATGTATCTTTTGCATCTTCTTTTTTAGAAGTACCAAGACCCTTGAAATATCTAATTTGATAACTGTTTAAATTAGGCTGACTACCGTTTAAGCCTCCTGTTTGTTTCCATTTCAAGTAATCTTGTTCTGTAAAAAATTCCATTACCTTTTTACCTTTAATAGCTTTAACTATAGGTGTTCTTAATGTTTGAATATAGTCTAATTTAATAAGACTTGGCCACCAATAATGAAAAATATTAACAATAAGACTTTTAATATGTGAACCATCTACATCAGAATCTGTCAATAGCATAATTTTACCATATCTTAGTTCAGAAGTATCTTTATAAACACGATCTTGTTTTAATCCTAGAATTTGTTTAAGATTGTTTATTTCTTCATTTCCAATTAATTGAGAAATCGTTGCATCACGAATATTTAAACATTTCCCGCGTAAGGGATAGCACCCGTATCGTTCTGGGCCTACCACTGATCTACCCCACATTGCAAATGTTTTAGCAGAATCACCTTCTGTCAAGATAAGAGTACAGATATTTGATTTAGCTGTTCCTGCCCAAAGAGCATCTTCAAGTTTTGGTATAAATACTTTATTTGCCTTTTTACCGTCTGTTTGTTTACTTAATGAAGCTGATTCTTTTAATTTACAGAATTCTACAATTTCATCTGTAATAGAACTTTTATAGATTTTATTTATAAATTGATCACTTACAGTTACGTTGCAACCAAAATCTCTTGATTGTGTAGTTAATTGTTCTTTTGTTTGACTATTAAAACTTGGATTTGCAACAGTTGCTCTTAAGAATAAGAATAACTTGTCTTTAATAAAGTTTGGTTTAAGTTCTTTAAGTTTTTTCTTTTCTTCCAGCATTTTTTTTAATTTGTTGATAATCTGGTAAAGTATATAATCAACATGTTTTCCTCCATTAATTGTCGAGTTACCATTTACAAAAGAAACTTGTTCATATGTATGATGAGGAACTATAGCATATTCCCATACATATTCTGTAAAGTCTCCTGATTTATTTCTAATCTTTTCTGTGTGAGATTCAGTTATGACTTTTTCATCTTCAAAAAAGTATTTAGTATAATCAGTTAATCCTTTACCCTTTAATTTTTCGCCATTTAAGTAAACTTGAACATTTTCATTTGTACAAGCAATACAATCAATTACGCGTTTTCTAATAAGTAAGACTGTATCGGCCTCTAATCCAGACATTTCAAAACGTGGATAATCTGGTATAAAGGAGATTTTTGTATAACTTTTTCCTGAATTTGTTGTTATTTTTGCTTTAGTACGTTCCGTCATATTATTACTAAATTCTTGAACAAATTTCTTTTTACGTTCACTATCAATTGTTTCTACTGTGAATTTACTTGAATAAATATTTGTTAATTTACTTCCCAAACCATTAGTACCAGCACCTGTTCTGGTAGTAGTATCATCATAATTACTACCAGAAAGAAGATGACCAAATATAAGTTCTGGTACATAAATATTATGCTGTTTATGTAATTCAATTGGGATACCTTGTCCATTATTCCACACACTAATCTCTCCAGTTTCTTGAGAATATTCAACCTTAATTGTTGTTAAAGATACGTCACGAAAAGAATGGTCGGTTGCGTTGGTAAGGACTTCGTCAAAAATTTTCATAAATCCAGGTGAATATTCCACCATAACTTTTTCCATTCTTGGAATTTTATCTTGTGTTTCCCTTGCCACCCATAACTCTTCCATCTGCTTTTTTACAGAACCGATATACATTCCACTTCTCAAAAGTACATGTTCTCTTTGAGTAAGTTTTTGATATTTTTCTTCAATTGTCTTTTTAACCATTCTGTTAAAAATAATTAAATTAATTTTAAATTCAATTATTTATTATTTTTATCGGATTCTAGGGATACTTCTATAGATTGGATTAGATCATCTATATCATCTAATGCTGATGTTTCAAAGTTGTAATTTTCTCGTAATATTTTTTTTAAAGTATTGTTTTCTTCGGTTAATAATTGTATAATGGTTTCTTTGTTAATATTTTCTGTAACAAGATCTTGTATAAAATTTTTCATATTTGTATTTAAAAATTCATCTTGTGTTTGTTTTGCATATTCATATTTTTTAGTAGTTTCAAATAATTTAACATCCATGTCAAGTAATTTTGAATTTGCAGTTTGCAGTTGTTCTTGACATTCTTTAATTAGTTTTTCTTTTCCGTCGTCAGATTTGTAATCTTTGTTGTCATCTGATATTTTAGATGTTATAATTTTTTGAATAGATTCAAAGGCTTTTTTTATTGGACTTTTTTTGCCATGCATATTACTATTAACGAAGAAAAAAACAATTGAATTAAATTTTATTAGTATAAATAAAAAACTAAACTATGTTTTATTCTTTATTTGTGTTGACATTTGGAATTTATTTAGGTCAAGAATACGCTATTCCGAATATACGTTTGGTTGGTATTAATTTATTGCGATATGTTGAAACTTTACAGAATGAACCTGATAGGCAAATTAGAGAACGTCAAACTTTTTCTATTTTTGAAATGTTTAAAATATAAATTTATTTAAAAAGAAATTTTATATATTTTTAATGAATAAATTCGCTAAAAATATAAATATAAAACAGCCAACAGTATACATTGTTGATTTTTTTAATATCTTTTCAGATTTCAGGGAAATCAAATACAAGCGTCAAAACATTGATTTTCATAGTATTAAACACATTACTAAAAATCAAGATACATCAGATTTTTTCAAGTTATTTTTTACAAGATACATAACATATACTGGTATTAAAGGTGATAGTAAATTTTATTTTATAATGAAAGGTTTAAATGATTATGATGAGATTTTGGATAATATTATAAAAACGCATAATCGTTTTGATATGAAATTTATGATAATACCGGATAAATTTAAAAATAAGATTTTGGATAGAAACAAGGATGATTTTTTATGTCAATATTTTTTTTACATGTTTCAAAAAACAAATCCGTGCATGTTAATTTCAAATGATAAATATCGAGATGCGGAAAATTATATAAGATTATTTAATTTTGATTTATGGATAAAAGTGGTTAGTTACAACAAGATAAACGACGTATTGGATAAAACACTTTTAAAAATAAATCCTAGTGATTTTGTAAACGAGTATAATATAAGGCAAGAGTACAAACGATGTACGATACCAAAGAAAAAACTGAATAGGATATTAGATTAATTAAATTTAAAAGTAAGAATTTTTAATTAATAAAATGAATTTAGATAAGGAAGAAATTTTGAAAAATTATACAAAAATTTTATTTGAAGTTAACAAATATGTGTCATTATCGATAGATAGTACTGATATTAACATGGTACAAGATTATAGAGGTAATGCTATAAAATTATTGCAAAAATTTGTTGATTGTTTAGAGGTTACTGATTATTTATTAATTGATAGTAAACCTCGTATTCCATTAAATATTTATTGTGAGAGTTATTTTACTTTAGGTACATTATACAAGTCATTTGTAGAAAGTGAAATTGCGAATGCAAAAGAATTATTAAAAAAGAATCCTTTGAATAGGTCAGAGCAGACTATTTTATTATCGAGTGAACACGAAGGTTTATTTAGAAAAGCAATTGGGTGTTTTAATATGATACTCCGTGTTCGTTTTGAGGATGAATTTGCATTGGCTCAAATTGTTAGTATTTATACGCAATTGTGTTGGTTTTCTCAGACAGATTTGCAACGTGGTTTGCAGTTTAGCCAAGAGGTTTTATTATATAGTCCTGATAATGAAACAATTCATTATAATTTGGCTTTTATTTATCAAAGATTAAATAGATTAGAATTGGCAATTATTCACTACAAGATTAGTTTAACATTAAGTAAAAACAAGTATAATGCAAACGATGTTAAAAACGATGATAATAAAAATAAGAATAAAGTAACATATGATGATGAACAAAAGATTAAGGAACGTGAAGAATCTCGACGTTTAATATTAAATAATTACAATGGTATTTCGTGTATTTATAGATCTATAAAGCAATGGCCTGAAGCATTACACTTTTTGTTACGTGCACGGGAGATTGATTCACAAGATCCAGATATTCAAAATCAGTTGGGTGTAGTTTATACTGAAATGAGACGTACAGATTTAGCAGAAACGGCTTATAATACTGCGATAAAAAATTACAAACGTTCATTTATATCGACTGACCATACGTTTTTTTTGGCGGAATTGTATTTAAATTTGGGTCATATGCATTCATATAATGGTGATAATAACAAGTCAATAGAAAATTATAATAAATCCTTACAAGTATGTCCAAACTTTGCATTGCCATTTCAAAATAAGATAATGAATTTGAGTTATTTATTTGATCAATTGGAAGATAAACGGTATATATATAATCAGCACAAATTAGTAAATCGTTTATACAAGGTAGATCCGAATTTGAATTTTAAATTTGACAAGAGTTTTTTTGATACAAAAAAAATTAATATAGGTATTATTTCTGGTGATTTTGTGGATCATCCGGTTAGTTTTTTTATTAGTACATTCTTGAAGCTTTTTGATACATCAAGATTTACAATTACGTGTTATTCGGAGTGTGTAATTAATACAAAGTTATACAATCCAGATTTGCGATTCAAGACAATTAAACATTATTCTACAAGTTCGGCAAGTCAGATGATTTACGATGACAATATTCATATTTTGTTTGATTTAGCTGGTCATACTGCTTTTAATAGACTAGATGTTTTTGCAAATAAACCATCACCAATTCAGATAACATATATAGGTTATCCTTATTCGACAGGTTTAGATAAAATGGATTATCGTATAACTGATAATATATGTGATGGTGATTTTTCAGTTTCTCAGGAATTTTACACAGAACGTTTGTTGGCATTACCTAATTGTTTCTTATGTTATGATCCGGATGTTAAACAAGAAGGTAAGACTCATAAAATAATCAATAGATTAAGAGATGGTTGGATGAATATTGGGTGTTTTAATCGTATAAATAAGATTACAGACTCTGTAATAAGTTATTTTAATGATATTTTGGTGCATTTTCCAAAGACTAGGTTTATATTTAAGACAAAGGCGTTAATTAATAAGTCTATTAAACAAAGATTTATAAATAAATTTGATAAATCAGTTAGATCGAGAATAGTTGTATTGGATTGTACACTTTCTCACGATGATCATTTGTTAACATACAACCAAGTTGATTTTGCAATTGATACATTTCCTTATTCGGGAACTACGACAACATGTGAGGCTCTTTATATGGGAGTTCCTGTTTTTTCATTGTATGATTCTGAATATTATTTTCATGCGCAAAATGTGTCGTGTAGTATATTAAGAAACAGTGATTTAGATTTTTATGTTGTAGACAATAGGGATGATTTATTTGAAAAAATAAAAGTATTAAGTGGTAGAGATGATGATTTTTGGGCAGGATTAAAAGATGATGTTAGAAAGCGATTTTTAGGTGGTCGTGTATGTGATAAGGATTTGTATATAAAGAATTTGCAAAATTTATTAACGGATTTATTTACAAAACACAGCGAGTTAACGAGCTAAATAAATATAACAATAATGATACAATTTAAAAATTAGGTTTTATAAAAATACAAGTGTGTTTGTTTTGCACAATATTATTATTAATATAAAAATAATGGGTAATTTAGATAATATAACAGAATTAACGAATATGATTGGTGTAGATGTAAATAAATACAAGATTACAAAGTATATCAACTCTGGATCTTTTGGAGATGTATTTGAGGCAAAACATAAAGATACGGGTAAAATGGTTGCTTTAAAGATACCAATAAAAAATGATGAAAGAGATGGAACAAAATCATTATTAGAAGAAGCAAAAGTGTACAAGGATATATCAGATCCGGAACATGGTGTGGTGGATATGAAGGTTATACGATATAAAGACAAGCGTGTGATAGCTATGGATTTATTAGGTCCAAGTTTAGAAACACTTTTATCAAAGCATAAAAAATTTGGTATAAAAACAATTACATTGCTTGCTATAAAAATATTAGATGTAATGAAGCATGTTCATAGTTGCGGGTATATACATAGGGATATTAAACCTGATAATTTTGCAATTGGTTTTGAAGATGGTAAAAAGATATATTGTATTGATTTTGGATTATCTAAAAAATATGTAAACAAAAATGGAGATCATGTACCATTTTCAGATAAACGTCGTTTTTGTGGTACGGCGAGGTATGCAAGCATAGCCTCGCACAAAAATTGGGAACAGTCTAGAAAGGATGATTTAGAATCAGTTGCGTATATGTTAATTTATATGTATAAGGGTAAACTTCCGTGGCAAAAAATAAAGCATAAAGAGAAAAGGGAGAAATATCGTTTAATAGGGGAACGTAAGGCTTCTACTACACCAGAAGAGTTGTGTAGTGGTATGAGTAAGGAATTTTTGATTTTTTTAAAATACATCCGAAATTTGGATTTTGATGAAAAGCCTCATTATTCTGCATTAAAAAAGATGTTTATGAGATTGTACGAATCGAGGAGGTATAAAAATGATCATATGGAGTGGGAAATGTAAAACACAGCCACACAGCCACACAGCCACACAGCCACACAGCCACACAGCCACACAGCCACACAGCCACACAGCCACACAGC
>Ga0214921_10002064_pt1 | contig 33243 bp, 44 predicted proteins | sample LL1505_MetaG_FD_177992 | JGI IMG/M metagenome (GOLD analysis project Ga0214921, IMG submission 177992) | Freshwater microbial communities from Lake Lanier, Atlanta, Georgia, United States - LL-1505 | ecosystem: Environmental > Aquatic > Freshwater > Lake | place: USA: Georgia | collected... | reverse complement strand
AAAGGCTTCTAAGTGAAAGGCAGGCGTATCTGTTGGCGACTATCCTATTCCTCCTATATATGTGGTTGCTCCTCGCCCTCTTGTACAGGATTGGGAGATAGTTGTGGGGTGGATAGCGGCATTGGTCTTGGTGGTGTTGATGCTTCCCCTGCTTGGAATGTTGTACATAGACGTATTACAAACCAAAAAAGAAGCTCAAGTCCAAATTGAAAAAATGGAAAAAGTGCGTAGACAAGTTGAAAAGGAAAAAAGAGATGATTCCAATAGTCGCAACCCTCCTCAGTAGTCTTGCCGAGAACGGCTTGGGGTTACTGTCGTCTGCCATCCAAGCCAAAGGCAAAGAGGTGGTTGAAAACACCCTTGGAGTAAAGATTCCTGACGCACCAACCCCTGAAGATGTATCCAAATTGCGCCAGCTTCAGTTTGAACATGAAGAACGTCTGTTAGAGCTTGGCATCGAAAAGGCCAAGATGGAACTGGAAGAAATGAAAGTTTTAGCGGCGGCGGCACAAAACGACGCTGACAACATCACGGATCGTTGGCAAGCCGACATGAGCAGTGACTCTTGGCTGTCCAAAAATATCCGCCCCATGAGCCTCATAGCCATCTTTTTGGGCTATTTCCTGTTTGCCATGATGAGTGCATTTGGCTATAACGCTAATGAATCCTACGTAACCCTCTTGGGGGGCTGGGGACAGTTAATTATGGGGGCTTATTTTGCCGGCAGAACGGTTGAAAAACTTGCAGAAATGAGGAAGAAATGAGTTTAAGCACCGAACAAGCGGCTTTCCTGCTAGATGCCTGCAAACTGATCCAGTACGCCACAGAGCAAGGTTTTGTGGTCACAGGTGGGGAATTGGCGCGGACTCCTGAACAGCAAGCCATTTACTTTAAAACTGGTCGATCCAAAACTATGGACAGCATCCACCTTAAACGCTGCGCCATTGACCTTAACTTTTTTAAGGATGGCAAAATTATTTGGAGTAAGGAAATCCTTGCTCCTCTTGGCGCTTATTGGGAGACTCTTCATCCAAAGAATCGTTGGGGAGGGAATTTCTCCAATCTTGTGGATTGTCCACACTTTGAACGTGTGCCAGCAAAATAGCAAAAAGAACCAGCGTTCCAACGCCAATGATTGCGCCAATGGCTAAAGCAAAGACCGTGGCGATCAATGCACACCTCGCATTTCCCAACCTAAAAGAAAGTAATTCCAACGCATAACAACGCTGGGATTTGTGTATTTTCCTTTAACTTGGTTAAAGTCGGTATAGCCTTTGGATCGCATCATGGCTTCAAAAACCTGCTGTGCTTTAGTCATTTTTTTCCTTTATTGTGTAAAACCAATCATCCCCAGCACTCCATTTGCGTGTGCCATCCACAGACCATAGATGCTGCGCGGCTTGGAAATCGGGAAACTTGGTCTCAACAGGTACAAGGCTTTGGTCATACCACAGGCATCGGTTGTTGGGCTGGCAAGCAAACTGACCCAACTCAAGTTTGATAAAGTTAAAGCTCTTGTGCTCCTCGGCGGTCTCTGTAAAGCCGGTGTCTAAATCCATGCCATCGGCACAAAAATCCACGGTAAACAAATATGTGCCAAAGTGCCATTGCTTGTCTTTACCCAAAAACTTTACACCAAGATTACGCAAGCTGATCTTTTCAACAATAGTGAATCGGTAACCCATGCAGTCCCATAGTTGAAGAATGTCAATGGGTAAGTCACTAGCGCCCTCTTTCCACACATAGGCATGGATGGGCAGTTTGTCGTACAAAGCGCCGTATTCGGTCAGCAGCGACTCAATCCTAAACACTTGCCCTCTAAGGGCTTTGAGGCTAACCCACACGCAAGGCACAAGCTCGCCATGCCTTTTGGTGTGGTTGTATAAAAACTCAGCCTTTACAAAGCATTTAATGGGCGGTAATGATGAAACAAGGTAACTCAAATTAACTCCTGCTGTACTGGCACAAATTGCCATTCTCTTTCTGATCTGCCCGAGTTGGATTTGGTGGTGCGCCCTGTAAGCTCAACACGCCCATCCTTTTCAAGCTCTTTCATGCGCCTAGCCACTTGGTTGCCATCAAGCCCCACCAGCTCGGCAATGCCATCTTTGCCCATTGGCCCAAAGCGGCGCAGGCACTCCACAATCTTTTCAAAGTGCTGTTTGGCAAGGTCTATGGATTGATCTGCGGCGGCATGGCTGGTTGAGGGGTCAAGACCCCTAGCTCTAAAAAGGGATGTCATCATGTCTATCCTCCTGTTTATTTGCCTTTTCCTCCAAGTCATAGCAGTTTGCCCATCCATTCCAGCCACCGTCCAAAAGCGGCATTGAATCCATCTTAATCTTGAGGTTGTCGTTATCGTCTAAAAACACCGACCCAATGTTTTGGTAGCGTTTCTTTTCCTGACCCTCGCGGGTTTTGTATGTGCCGGTAATGACAACGATGTTTTTAAATTTCTTCATGGCAGGCTTTCTAATTGTTGGATTTTTAGGTCTACATCACCCAAGAACTGGATGACTGAATTCTCAAGCAAATTAACCATTTCGGGGTCATAGTTAATGCGTTTGATGAATAGCTGATGTTTCTCGGGTAATCGCGGATCGAAGCTTACAAAGTCTACCCAAGGACGATTGGCAGAACACATTTGCCACATTACTTGCGTTATGTATTTAGCCGGTACAGTTTGAGTTAACAACGTTTCAATGTGTGTGGCAGTGTTTGGGCATTTAATCTCAACCATGCCCTCGGCTGCCAAACCATCAGGACTTGCGCCCGACATAGCAATCCAAGGGTGGTCGATAAACCCCACCTCTGTTACTAAAATGTCCATCCTTGCCTCATAAGCGGCGCGGGCAAATTCTTCCTGCTCCGTTCCCCAAGCCATTGCTGCGTTGCTGTAGGACTCGGCAGGCTTGCCGGTTAACCTTTCGCAGACCAATTGGGCAAGGTAATTTTCGCGGCTAGCACTTGGCCCTGTCTTGGTTTTGGCAATGATGTCTGCCACGCGGCTGGCGGTAACCTTGCCACATCTAGCGGCAAACCATTCCTCTGATCGTTGTTCCATTATTTGCCTTTCAGTTGTTCAGACAATGTGGCTTCCAATTGCGCCTTTTTGCCGTCTTTTTTGGCTATGACCTTGGCCTGCCATGCCTGCTCGCCATTTGTGGCCTTGTAAGCGTCTTTGTAGGCTTGCTGAAGCTCTTTAATGGTGGTGACCTCATCCATTGCCGCCAACAGGTCAGCTATTTGGCTTTCATTGACTGTGGACTTAATTTCGGTGCGGCGGCTGGCGCTGTTGCCATCGTCATCCTCAGGCGCTAACCCAGTTGCAGCTAATAGGCTGTAACGCCTGGCATAGGTTAATGCCGAGCCGTAACCCTGTGGGTCTTGTTTGCTGGCAGGAACGTGCAAAAGACCGCATTCCATAACCTCGCCCGATTCGTGGACAAAGATTGTCTCAACCATCACGCCGTCTTTGGATTCATAGGTGCGTTGCATAAGACCGATGCCATTGCTGTTTAAAGCGTCAATAACAGCCTCAATGCAGTTAGACAGGTCAGCATACTTAGACCGAAAATGCGGGTTTACAGAGGTTTTTAGAGCTGGCCCAAACTGGCGCTGTGCCTTGACAAATGCTGCGGCGATGTTTTTTCCGATTGGTGTTTCCATGATTTTTCCTTAGTAATACCATTTAGGGCCACAGGTCACATCTACGATGGTCTCTGCGGTATAGCCATTGATCTTGCGTTTGCCATAAATTGTGATGGCGCGAAGCCCTGAGGTTTCGCATTGCTTCACGGCATCGATAACTTCATTTCTGCCCATTGCTTGAATTTCTTTATCCATAATGAGCTTTTGTTCGGTCATCTTTGGTTCGCTGGCGCAGCCGACCAGCACCAAGAGTAAAAGTGCGTATTTCATGGGTATCCTTAAAAAGTTTTGTTGAAATAGCCGTTAATGGCACTTGCAACACGCTGGTGGCTTGGTGGCTCATAGCCTGCTTGTTTTTTAACTTCTTCTTCAATCCATTTGAAATGCAATTTGGGAATGTCGTAAGTAATGTCTAAGCCATCTTTGTAAACAAAAATGTCAAAGTAGCCATCTGTTTCCCAATCGTCACCCTCAGACCAAGACCATTTAACGGTTACTTCATCCCAAATTAAATAGGTGATAAATTCACCCTCATCGCCGTCATCTAACATCATGCTCTCCAAACAAATATGTCGAGAGCAACCACCAAGATGGCAGCAATCGATACGATCCACATGGCGACTTGAAACCAATCGGTAGGTTTTTTGTATTTTTCTATTTCAAACATGGTTGTTCCTTTGTAGGGGCTTGCGCCCCATTGTTTAGTTGGCTTTTTTTGCATCCATTTTTGCGTTGAGTTCAAACTGCTTGCTTGAAACGCATTTGATGCAGCGATATTCTGTTGGCTCTTGTTTGAAACCTGCCCAATTAACTGAAATGGGTGTTCGTAAGATATTGCGACCGCAAGCTGTTTTGCTTGCCATTCCTAATCCGCTTTTATTTAGGTGGGTAACTCTCATTTTGTTTCCTTAAAGACCCTATGCGATTTGCTGGGGCATGGGTGTATTGTTAAGATTAATTAACACTCATGCAAGCACTTTATTTAATTCCTGACTATTTTGTGTGGGCTTTGTTGTTTATTTGTCTTAACATAGAATAATCCTATGACAAAAGAACAGATTATTCAGTTAGCAGGCTCACAAAGTGAGCTTGCTAGGCTATTGAAGATTTCTAGGGCAGCAGTTTCTATGTGGAAAACCGTGCCTGAGTTGCGAATGCGCCAGCTCAGAGACCTTAGACCCGAGTGGTTTACAACTTAAAAAAATTATGTATACTCACAACCGTCTAGAGTGGCATTTAGACGATGAATCGACAGAGAACCCCGCAGGGTACTGTGTGGTCTTGCAAGGTGGCAAGCGTGACTTTTGTCGATTCAATCGTTTAGCTGCTGCTCTCGCCAAGAGCCAAGACCACAGAGCATCTTGCGGGGTTTTTGCTTTTGGACAACGCAATGCGGTACGTCGATGGTTGCGATTGAGATACCCCGATACACGAGCAAGCCAAATCGGGGAGCGTGGGCTTAGTCTTAGAGCGCGGTGGTTGAAACAGTCTGAGACAGTGCGATGCGATGACATGGCTCCGAAGAGCAACATCGAGGCACAGGCGAACTTTGATTTTGATCACGGTAAGGCTGTGCTTTGCTCCAACATTCACCAAAGAGCAACAAGGGAGAAGAGATGACAAACTTTGAACAATTTTGGGCTGCTTGGCCTATCAGTACACGCAAAGGGGGCAAGTCTGATTGCCTCAAGCGGTGGGAAAAGTATTATTGTGATAGCTGTGCTGATCAAATAATCAAACACATTGAATGGATGAAAACCACCGACCAATGGCGCAAAGACGGTGGGGCTTATATACCCTCACCGGCTGTTTACCTTAACCAAAGACGTTGGGATGGGGCTGAGATACCCGAAGTTAAAAAGACCACTCACATCCTTGAAAAAATTGCCCAAGACCGTGCAAGAGCAGTCCCAATGCCTGCGGACATAAAAGCCAAACTTGATGCGTTGCGAGGTAGGTCATGAACAAAATTGAATTTGGTGATTGCAGGGAAACTATGCGTAGGTGGAAAGAGCAGGGTATAAAGGCACAAACTTGCGTTACTAGCCCCCCTTACTATGGTCTGCGAGATTATGGACATGATGGGCAAATTGGCCTTGAAGAAACTCCCGAGGATTACATTAAATCAATGGTGGAGGTTTTTAGGTGTGTGTGGGACGTTTTGGAGAATGATGGGACGCTGTGGCTAAACATTGGGGATAGCTATTACAACTACCGACCTGGCCAAGGTCAACGTCAAGGTAAGCAATCAATTGCAAGTCAAAAATTCTCAGAGGTTGAAATTTGCCATAAGCGCGGATTAAAACTTGAAGGCCTTAAAGAAAAAGACTTAATTGGCATACCTTGGATGCTTGCTTTTGCGCTTCGTGCTGATGGTTGGTATTTACGTCAAGATATTATTTGGCACAAACCCAACCCCATGCCTGAATCTGTGCAAGATCGATGCACAAAAGCGCATGAATACATATTTTTATTAAGCAAATCTCATAAATATTATTACGATCACGAATCCATCAAAGACCCTGTTAAACAAGATTGGGGAACAAGAGACAGAGCTGATGGTAAGTATCACAATGAGGGAAGTGGATTGCCGCCACACGGTGGTTTGGAAAAATCTTACGAAATGGCAAACAAACGCAGCGTTTGGACAGTTAACACCAAACCGTATGCTGGCGCACATTTTGCAGTTTTCCCAACAGAATTAATTGAGCCTTGCATACTTGCTGGTGCACCAGTTGGCGGTGTAGTGCTTGACCCTTTTATGGGTAGCGGTACAACAGCACAAGTGGCACAAGACCTTGGTCGGCAATATTTAGGATGTGAATTAAATCTTAATTACAAACCTTTGCAAGATAAACGCATAAGCCAACTTTCTTTGGAATTAGCATGAATGACCGAATTGAAGCAAACCGATTCCTTGACCAGCACAAAGAAACCCACCAACTTAGCTACGCTGACACCACAGCAGCGCTTAGAGCTACTGGAGACTATGAGGACGATGGAAGCGCGGGAGTGGGTGCAGAGATACCGCAAGAAAGTGAAAGACCTTGGGAAAATCAAAGCATCGGCATGGTGGTCACAGGTTTACTTAGACATAGAAAAACGCCGTGGATCAGCGGCCGCCGTTGATTTAAGAAAGCGAATGAATGAGACACGCTAAACGTGTGGACGCAAACCAAGATCAAATTGTGACCGCCTTACGAGCCGCTGGCGCTTATGTTTGGATTATTGGCTTGCCTGTTGACCTTTTGGTTGGCTACAAAAATCACACATTCTTGGTGGAGATCAAAACGGGCGCTAAAAAGCGTTTAACAGCCCTACAGCAAGACTTTTTTGAAAGTTGGGGTGGAAGTACCTTGGCAAGGATTGACAGCCCTGACGCGGCTCTACGCATGATTGGAGTTTTAAAATGAAACAACACTTTTGCCCTGCTGAAAAAGCAGAAATTGCTTACCAAGATAAATGCAATTGGTGCGGCGAGTTGGAAAGCCAAGAGCCTGTGGCGTGGAGAGCGCCAAATTGGGGACACAACGCAGATGAGTATGTTTATCGTGACTTTGATGACCCCGTGATTGGCGTTGATGGTAAGCCTTCACCAAACAATGAACCCCTCTACACCAACCCACCACAGCGCACAGAGCAAAACTTCTGTTCACGATGCGGCAAACGCACAGCAGACTTGACTACGATTCACACTTGCACACCACCACAGGATTAACACATGAAACCTGAAGAAGCGGCGCAAGCCATCCGAGACAAAGCGCCAGCTTACGGTGAAGCAAAAGCCCAAAGGGTGTACCTTGAGGAATTTCGCAAAAGTCAAAAAGCCTTGTTAATGAAAGATGCCCTAGAAATGGGCTTTGAGGCGGCAAATGCTCAAGAACGTGAAGCCTACGCAGACCCCATTTATGCCAAGCTGTTAAGGGGATTGGCTGCGGCAATTGAAAAAGAAGAAACCCTTAAATGGGAGATAGAGGCGGCAAGGCTTGACATAGAGATTTGGCGAACACGCGAGGCCACCAATCGAATGCAGGACAAGGCGCACCAATGAAATGCCCCGAATGTGGGACTTGGACTATCGTAAAAGAAACGAGAACTTCAACAGGAAACACACGCAGGCGGCGTTTGGAATGCGCTAACGAGCACAGATTTACTACTTTGGAGACAATACTTGTACCAAAAACACCAATACGTAAGAAGCAAAAAACTACTAAAGCTGGTGGCGGGGCTTGACTGCCAAGCCTGCGGGTCAGGCAATATGGTGCAAGCAGCACACACAAACTGGGGCGGCGGCAAGGGCAGAGGGGTTAAGGCTGACGACAACTTAGTGGCGGCTTTGTGCCTTAAATGCCATTACGAGATTGACCAAGGCAAAGAGTTAAGTAAAGAGGAACGGCAAAGAAAATGGCATCACGCCCACATTGCTACCATTGCAAAACTTTGTGATCAAGACTCTTGGCCTGTTGACGTACCCATTCCAGCGTTTACAATTGATCCGCAGTTGTCTCATTCGCAGGGGCATTGACCCCTGCTTTTTTGCCAAGACGCATGGAGATTGACTCTAGGGACTACTGGGGTAGCGCAACAGTCTCCAGCCGTGTTGGTAAAAACTAAATAGTTGCTGACTAACAACTTTTAAGGGTAAATATGAAAAAAGACGTTGCCGACTTTATTTCCACGCTGTTTCACAGCTCGACAGTTACCCATTTCATGCACTTGGCGACTGATTCGTTTGCAGTCCACATGGCGCTGGGGGCGTACTACACCGAGATTCTTGAGCTGGCTGACACCTACGCCGAGGCTTACGCAGGGTGCTACGAGAAGATCAAGGATTTTCCTGAGAACTTCCACAATGCCAAAGACCCTGTTAAGTACCTGACCAGCATTAAGGATTACGTTTACAAAAACCGCGAGGCTTTGCCTGACGATAGCCAGCTGCAGAACATTGTGGACGAAATAGCGGCGCTGATTGACTCAACCCTGTACAAGCTGACGCTGAAATGATTAGGATATTCGCTGGTTACGACCCAAGGGAGGCTGTTGGCTACCATGTGTTCTGCCAAAGCCTGATTGAGCGCACCAGCGAGCCAGTAGCCATAACGCCTCTGTACGGCTTACAGCGAGACGGCACAAACGCATTCACCTATCAGCGGTTTTTAGTCCCCTACTTTACAAAGTTCACCGGCAAAGCAATATTTTTGGATGCAAGCGATATGCTGATGCTTGCCAACATTGATAACCTTAACAAGCTATTTGACCCAACCAAGGCGGTGCAAGTGGTCAAGCATGAATATCAGACTAAGCACCCAAGGAAATATATCGGTACACCTATGGAATCGGCGAATCGGGATTATCCCCGAAAGAACTGGTCAAGTTTAATACTTTGGAATTGCGATCACCTCAGAAACAGAGTTTTAACGCCTGAGTTTGTAGATGACCATACAGGCTCAGAGCTTCACCGATTCGGTTGGTTGCCTGATTCACTTATCGGTGAGCTACCGAAAGAATGGAACGTACTGGTTGGCGAACAAGAGAACAAGAACGCCAAGATTGCCCATTACACGTTAGGCATCCCTGAGTTCGACCATTACCAAAACTGTGACTTCAGCAAGCAATGGTTTAATACCAAAAGCAGGATGCTTAACGGCCTAATCAAAATGCGGGAGACGGTTGATGGATAACGGTAAATGAAGATAACCCAAAAAAAGGTTGACAGCCTAATACCCTACATCAATAACAGCCGAACCCACAGCGATGAGCAAGTGGCACAAATAGCGGCAAGCATTAAAGAGTTTGGCTGGACTAACCCAATATTGGTAGATGGGGCAAACGGCATCATTGCAGGCCACGGCAGGCTACTAGCGGCAAGAAAGCTGGGCTATAAGGAAGTACCCACCATAGAGCTGGCAGACTTAACAGAGACCCAAAAGAAAGCCTACATCATTGCCGACAACCGCCTGGCGCTAAACGCTGGCTGGGACAACGAGCTGTTAACCATTGAGCTTAACGACTTGCTGGCAGACGGCTTTGCGCTGGAATTGCTTGGCTTTGACCCTAAAGAGTTAAGCGCATTGCTTGAGCCTGAGGTAATTGAGGGCTTAACAGACGAGGACGCTGTTCCTGAAGTGCCTGATGAGCCGACCACGAAATTGGGCGATATATACCAATTGGGCAAACACCGCCTAATGTGTGGAGATTCGTGCAGCCTGACCGACATGGAAAAGCTATGCGATGGCCAACTTGTGGATATGTGGTTAACCGACCCACCTTATAACGTAGCGTATGAGGGCAAAACCAAGGATGCGTTAAAAATTCAAAACGACAGCATGGGCGATGAGCAATTTCGGCAATTCTTGCGGGATGCTTATGTGACAGCGGATTTGGTAATGAAGCCAGGCGCGGTCTTTTACATTTGGCACGCAGATTCAGAGGGCTATAACTTCCGCGGCGCGGCACACGATGCCGGCTGGAAAGTGCGCCAATGCTTAATATGGAAGAAGTCCAGCATGGTTATGGGGCGGCAAGACTACCACTGGAAGCATGAGCCTTGCCTGTATGGGTGGAAAGAGGGTGCTGGACACCTTTGGTCGGCTGATCGCAAGCAAACCACCATCCTAGAATTTGAGCGCCCTAGTAGAAGCGGTGAACACCCAACTATGAAGCCTGTTGCCCTGTTTGAGTACCAAATGCTTAACAACACCAAAGGCGGCGATATTGTGTTGGATTCCTTTGGTGGAAGCGGTACAACAATGCTGGCAGCAGAAAAGCATGGACGGTATGCGCGATTAATGGAGTTAGACCCCAAATATTGCGATGTAATTGTTAAGCGATGGGAAGACTTTACAGGCAAAAAGGCCGTATTGTTGTTAGAATCCACCGTAACAGCTTAACGAGTTCCCCTATATAAAAGATGCCAGTAATCCCACAAAAGGCTCATAAGCCAACGCCCGAAACCCGCAAACTGGTCGAATCCAGCAGCGGATTAGGCTTGCCGCATGAATCGATTGGGGTGCTTGTTGGTATAGATGATAAGACCCTACGCAAGTATTACCGAGCAGAACTAGACATGGGCAAAGCTAAAGCCAATGGGCAAATAGCCAAAACCCTGTTTACAAAGGCCACAAGCGGCGACACAACGGCTTTGATTTGGTGGACTAAGACACAGATGCGCTGGGCTGAAACCGTTAAGCAAGAAATCACAGGCGCAGAGGGTCAAGACTTGGTGATCAAGTGGGCAGCAGGGAAATAATCCTGCCCTATTCACCAAGGGAGGCATTCATGCCATTCCACAACAGGACTGAGCGCTGGTCTTGTTTGGTTGCCCACCGTAGGGCTGGCAAGACCGTAGCGGCAATCAATGACCTGATCAAGCGAGCCATAACCGAGGGCAATAGATCAGCCCAATATGCCTACATTGCACCATTTCGTAGCCAAGCCAAGCGGGTGGCATGGGATTACCTTAAGTTCTACGCCGCGCCAGTAACTAAGGCCACCAATGAATCGGACTTGTCAGTTGAGCTGCTAAACGGCGCAAAGATCATGCTGTTTGGCTCAGATAACGCAGATGCTATGCGGGGCTTGGGCTTTAACGGCGTTTACCTTGATGAATACGGCGACTTCAAACCTAGCGTGTGGGGTAACGTCATTCGTCCCACATTGTCAGACCGACTAGGCTGGGCGGTCTTTGGTGGTACGCCCAAAGGCAAGAATCAGTTTCACGACATCTATAAGGTAAGCCAAGTTGTGCCTGATTGGTTTTTGTTAAGGCTGCCGGCATCAATGTCCAATCTATTGCCCGACTCAGAATTAGAAGCGGCTCGGTCTCAGTTAAGCCAAGACCAATACGACCAAGAGTATGAGTGCAGCTTTGATGCCGCCATCCTTGGGGCTTTCTATGGTCAAGAGATGCGCCAAGCCCAAGACGCAGGCCGAATATGTGAGCTACCCTTTGAGCCTGAGTCCCCTGTTTACACCGCATGGGACTTAGGTTATCGGGACGACACAGCGATTTGGTGGTATCAAGTGGTCAGGGGCGAGATCAGGGTAATGGACTATTACGCGGTCAGCGGCGCAAGCATTGAGGAAATTGCAAGCGTTGTTAACTCTAAGGGTTATCGATATACCAAGCATTACCTACCGCATGACGCTAGGGCTAAAACGCTGGCATCGGGGGGTAAGTCTATTGTTGAGCAGCTGGCATCGCACCTTGGGGGTTTGAGCAAGTTAGCCATCGTGCCTGAGATTGGTATACAGGACGGCATCCAAGCGGTGCGGATGATTTTGCCAATATGCTGGTTTGACACAAGCTGCGATGAGGGGCTGGAAGCGTTAAGGCAATATCAGCGGGAATATGATGAAGATAAGAAAACTTTTCGTCAAACTCCACGCCATGATTGGTGCTCACACCCCGCAGATGCGTTTAGAATGCTTGCAGTAGCTTATAGACAAGAAGCAAGAGATTTGACACCGCCCAAGGGCAAGACCCTGCAAACCATCACTCTTGATGAGCTGTGGGATTATGAGATGCAACATAAAGAGGAGCGAATATGAGTGCACCAGTAGCAGAAGTCGGTGGATATAAGAACATCACCGCAACCGGCGCAGTAACGCCAGGCCCTTGCCAGTTGATTGGGTTCTACGTCAACAGCACAACCGTAGGCACTTTGGTACTCCGCAATGGCGGCGCTAGTGGCGAAGTAATGAGTGGCACTATTACCCCTGCCATTGGGTTTCACCGATTCCCTGCAAACGTAGGTGTCAGTTTGTACGCCACGATTGGTGGCACAGCATTAGATGTGACATTCTTCTTTGCCGCTGGTAGCTGATCATGTACGAAGAAACAGGCGCATACGAGGGCGAAGATGCTGGCCCTTATTGGCACGATCAAATAGAGACCGCCCAAAAGTCATTTGACAAATGGGAAAAGCGCGGTCAAAAGGTTGTCAAGCGCTATCGGGATGAACGTGATGCAATAGAGATGCCAAGGATGAAGTTCAACATCCTGTGGTCAAACATTCAAGTTCTGTTTCCGTCTCTCTACGGCAGACAAGCCAAACCCGAGGTATCGCGCCGATTCTCCGACCAAGACCCTGTAGGTCGCCTTGCCTCAACAATGCTTGAGAGGGTCATGGAGTACGAGACCACCCAATTTGCTGACTTTGATAATGCAATGCGTGGGGTGGTTGAGGATAGATTGCTGCCTGGTCGCGGTACAGCATGGATTCGCTACGAGCCGATCATTGTTGGCGGTAGCCCTGAGATTGAAAGCCAAGAATCAGAAGAAGCACAGGTTTATGACGTAGTGGAAGAGCCGGTGGAGCGCATTGATGCCGCCCACAGCCCCATTGATTACGTTTACTGGGCTGACTTCTTGCATTCACCAGCTCGCACATGGGACGAGGTTTGGTGGGTAGCTCGGGCGGTCTACATGACCAAGGATGAGGGCGTTGAGCGCTTTGGGGACGTATTTAAAAACGTAAGCCTGACCAGCCAAAACACCGACATGGACGGCAAGAATCCCTTGACCGCCAAGATGACCTATGACAAAAAAGCCAAGGTCTATGAGATATGGAATAAGCGCAGCGGTAAAGTTTGCTGGATTGCCAAAGGTTATCCACAGGCGCTAGACGAGAGAGATGACCCCTTAGAGCTAGAAGAATTCTTCCCTTGCCCTAAACCCTTGTTGGCGACCACCACCACAGGGACAATGATTCCAATTCCTGATTACTGCGAATACGAGGATCAGGCACAAGAGTTAGACAACTTAACACAGCGCATTTACTTGCTGACCAAGGCTTGTAAGGCGGTTGGTGTGTTCAATGCCGAGTTTAAAGAGCTGGCGCGGATGTTTAGCGAGGGCGTGGACAACAAGTTATTCCCTGTGACCGGCTGGGCGGCAATGTCAGAAAAAGGCGGCTTAAAAGGCGCTATTGACATGATGGACACCTCGCAGATCATTGTGACCTTGCGGGAGTTGTATGCGGCTCGGGAACAGGTCAAGCAGTCGATCTACGAGATTATGGGCATATCGGACATTCTGCGCGGATCGTCCAAAGCCCAAGAAACCCTTGGTGCTCAACAGCTTAAGGCCAACTTTGGTAGCTTGCGTCTGCGTAGCGCCCAAGGCGATGTGGCGCGGTTTGCCACTGATGTGTTTAAGCTCAAAGCTCAGATCATTTGCAAGTTTTACCCACCTGAGTTAATTGTTGAGATGTCGGGCGTGATGAATACGCAAGACGGTCAGAATCCCCAGTTGTTGCAAGCAGCGATCCAAATGCTGTCTAACAGCACGATCAGGGACTTCCACATCCAAGTCGAGGCCGATAGCTTGGCTCAAATTGATGAGCAAGCAGAAAAGCAAGCGGCGGCTGAAGCGGTGGAGACCATTGGCTCATTCCTGCAAAGCTCATTGCCTATCATGCAAAGCGTCCCTGAGATGTTGCCCATGATGTCAGAAATGCTTTTATTCCTTGTTCGCAGATTTAGGGCGGGTAGAGGGATGGAGGGCGCAATTGAGCAGGCCATGAAAGCCTTGACCGACAAAGCGGCACAGGCGGCACAGCAGCCACAGCCAAATCCTGAGATGATGAAGCTACAGGCTGACCAGCAAGCTGAACAGATGCGGATGCAAGCACAGGCACAGACAGAGCAAATGAAAATGCAGGCTGACGCACAGATGACGCAAGTCAAAGCCCAGCTTGATATGCAGATGCAACAAGCCAAGGTGCAGGCCGAGATGCAGCTGCAGCAGATGAAAGCCGAGTTTGAAGCGGCAAAACAAAATAACGAGATGCAGATAAAAGCCCGTGAAATGGCTGGAAAGGAAGAATATGAGCGATGGAAAGCAGAGCTTGATGCAGCGACTAAAGTCCTTGTGGCTCAAATTGGTGCAAAAGCTGGCCTCGATCAAGCGGCCTTAAGCGCACAAATGGCGGCATCCGAAGAGCTAGACGCTACCTTGGGTGACGGCATGAGCGAAGCAATTAACCGCCTTGCTGATATGCACGGTCAAACCCTTGGACAGATTACCGGTGTAATGCAGGCAATCAGCGCACCCAAGCGCATTATTCGTGGGCCTGATGGTCGGGCGGCGGGTGTTGAGATTGCAGTATGAGCTTTGTCATAGCGGACAGGGTTAGGGAAACCACCACCACGACAGGAACAGGCACGTTATCTCTTGATGGCGCGGTGGCTGGGTTTCAAGCATTTACAGCGGTTGGCAACAACAACACAACTTATTACACGATTCAAGGGACTACCGAATGGGAGGTAGGCATTGGGACGTATCTTTCCAATACGTTAAGCCGAGACACTGTTTTAAGCTCATCTAACGGCGGGTCTAAGCTTTTATTGACGGCAGGCACAAAAGATGTGTTTGTTACCTTGCCTGCTGGTAAAACAGTTATTTCGGTGGCTGGCAAATTTGGCGAAGTCACGTTAAGCAATACTGACATTAGCGGCTTGGGAACAATGTCTACCCAAAACGCCAATTCGGTGACGATTACAGGTGGAACGGCTACCCTTACAAGCCTATCTACTCCAACAGTTCAAGCCACTAATTCGGCAGGGTTATCCCTTAAAAACGCATCAGGCACAACGCAGCTAAGTATGGGTGCAGGCGGTGGCGATAACTTGACGCTAAATGTCTCAACCAACATTAACGGCTCAAATGCCCAAGTCGATATAAGCCCCACAGGGACAGGCCACGTCCACATGAAGCCCACAGGGATAGGATCGGTTGAGATAGCGCCTACCAATACAGGCACATTGGATAACTTGGTAATTGGCGGGATTACGCCCAAAGCCATTACAGGCACAACAATTACGGCTACGTCATTTTCGGGGTCAGGTTCGGGCTTAACATCAATACCAAACAGCGCCTTAACTTACTCCTCAATCACAATAAATGGCGTTGCCACATCGTTGGGCGGCTCAACAAGCGTAGGAACAGTTACCTCAGTCGGCGGTACAGGAACAGTTAACGGCTTGACCTTGACAGGCACAGTCACCAGCACAGGAAACTTAACCCTTGGCGGCTCAATCACATCGGTGGCTTTGACCACAGGCACGATCAGCACAGCGCCAAGCGCAGCCACAGACATTGTTAACAAGACTTACGCGGATGGATTAGCAGCTAAGTGGGGGGCATAAGTGTTTGGATATGCCGCATTTGCCGAGCTTCCATTTGCCACGATTGGCCCAGCGGTAACGCCGCCACCGCCAAGCGAAGTCCTATTAGGTGGGCATTTTGGGTTTGATGAGCGCGACAAGGCTTGGGAGCAGGAAAAGAAGCAAGAGGCCAAGCGCAGGGAAAAGATCAAGACAGCGCTGTTTGGGTTGCCGCCTGACCAGCGGGAGAAGATCACCAGCGCACCAGCTCAGACAATAGATATTGCAGCTCAAACTGTAATCACTTATGATGCGGTCATGGTTCAGATTGAAACGCTAAAAAAGCGGATTGAGTTTGAGCAAGATGAAGAAGATTTCGAAACACTTTTGGATTTGCTATGAAACGTACTTGGGTTTATCCATCAGATGGCAGCGAGGCTTACGAAGTCACACGGGGCGAGTACCGAAACGAATCGATGGCCTCGGTCATGGGCGATATTGCGCCCTTTATGTCGCCTGATGGCGTGATGATTGAGGGCAGAAAGCAATGGCGCGAACACTTAAAGCGCACCGATTCAATCGAGATGGGGCATTCGGACGTTAAGTATGCACAGCAAGAGTGGAACAAGAAAAAAGAAGCGCACCGAGACCGGTTGCGTGGTCAGTTGGCTACGGTGCAAGAGTTTGACCGACCAGGCGCACCGATAGCCCCTGTTAAGATGTCTAATCTGAATGTTGAGATGGCAAACAGATTGCACAACCGTCCCATGCCCGAGCGCAAGGAGATGATCAAAATGACTTTGGAACAAATGAAAAGGATGAAGTGATGGAAAACGAAGTTGTCGCACCCGACACAGTAGAAACACCAGCACCCGAAACCCCAGCGGTCGAAGCGCCCCAAGCGCCAGCAGAGCCGCAAAGCAGAGCCGATACGATCCGTGAGGCTTTGACCAAGACCCCAACCAATCGGGGCAAACACGCAGCTACACAGCCCCGAGAGGGGGGAAAGTTTGCACCTAAATTCCCCACCGCAGAAACCCAAGCGCCTCAGATGGCTGACAAGCCAAGAGCTGAGATGCCCAAAAGCCTGCGCCTTGAGCTGAAAGACCATTGGGAAAAAGCCCCACCTGAGTTACAGCAAGCCTTTGCCCAGCGGGATGCCGACTATGAAAAGGGCATCAATCAGTATAAGCAAAGGGATGCCGAGGCTCGGGCAATTACCGAGTTATTTCAGCCCTACGAGTGGATGCTGAGAAACGAGAACGCCACGCCTGCTACGGCAATTGGCCCATTGCTTCAAACGGCAGCATTGTTAAGAACAGGCACACCTCAACAGAAATCCCAAGCTGTTGCCCAAATGATCCAGCAGTTTCAAATTCCGCTAGATCAAGTGGCTGCTTACTTTGGCGGCGAAGCACCACCACAACAAGATTCGCACTACAATCAATTAGCGCAACAAGTGCAGCAGCTCACGCAACACATCACGCAAAGCCAGTACGAAGCGCAGAAACAGAATGAAAACAGAGCACTCTCTGTAATCCAGCAGTTTGCGAGCGACCCCGCAAACGCACACTTTGAGGCCGTCCAAGATCGAATGTTGTCGCTTCTCCAAGCGCCACAGGTTCTAGGGGACATCAGTCATATGTCGGAACGCGAAAAATTGCAATTGGCATACGACACCGCTGTAAGGCTTGATCCACAGTTGGCACAAAGTTTATATGCTCAACAGCAACAAAACTATGCCGCACAGAATCAGGTTCAAAAAGCAAAACAAGCGGCTGTACAGGTTAGGGGGGCGCCAGGCGCTGCCATCTCAGGTGCAGTCAATCAAATGGATCGCCGAGCCGTCATTGCCAATGCGCTGCGGCAGGTGAATTAAAAAGGAGTAAATCATGGCATACGCCAATAGTAATTACTCAGACGTTTTAGCCACTACCATTGAATCACGTTCCGGCATCGTTGCTGATAACGTGACCAAAAACAATGCGTTGCTGACTCGCCTGCGTGAGAAAGGCCGTTACAAGCCTTTCACAGGTGGTTCGACCATTCTGCAAGAATTGTCATTCCAAGCAAACTCAACCGCTATGTACTACTCAGGCGCTGAAGTCTTAGACATCAGCCCTGCGGACGTTATCTCTGCGGCTCAGTTCCCTATCAAACAAGCAGCGGTGGCAGTTACCATCAATGGCTTGGAAATGCTCCAAAACAGCGGCGAAGAACAGATCATCGATTTGTTTGATGCACGTTTGGACGTTGCCGAGGCATCGATTGAGAACTTGATCTCTACCGGTATTTATTCAGACGGTACAGCCAACAACGGCAAGCAGATCACTGGTCTGCAAGCTATGGTGGTCGCATCGCCCTCTACGGGTGTGGTCGGTGGTATTGACCGCGCTACATGGTCATTTTGGCGTAATCAGACTTTTGACTTCTCTTCTGACTTGGGTGCTTCTGCTTCCAGCTCAAACATTCAGACCGGTTTTAACCGCCTGTATGCAAAGACAAGTCGCGGCTCTGACGTAGTCGATTTGATTTTGTTGGATAACAACTTGTGGGGCTTCTTCATGAGTTCCCTGCAAAACATTCAGCGTTTCCCAGGATCTAGCAAAATGGCTGAACTCGGCTTTGTTGCTTCAAAGTACATGAATGCAGACGTTGTTCTTGACGGTGGTATCGGCGGCAACATCCCGACATCTACTGGTTATTTCTTGAACACGAAATACATTTTCTTCCGTCCTCATGCAAATCGTAACTTTGTTCCGATTGGTGATGAGCGTATGTCCACCAACCAAGATGCCATCGTGCGCTTGATCGGCTGGGCTGGCAATATGACTGCCTCGGGACTCCAGTTCCAAGGCGTGATGACTGAATAAGGAGCAAATATCATGGCAGATTACGTCACAGACGGCAAAATCGGCATTGACTTGACGGCTACTTATGCGTCAACCAGTGCAGGCTCTACAACATTGTTTCCAGTAACACCTGGCACTCGGGTAAGCACATCCAACAACGGCGTGTACATTTTTGCTCGCGCCGAATCCGACATCAGCGCTTATGACGCTGTGATTATGAGCACATACGCAGATTCAGCGAGTTTGACTCCTGTTCTCCGCGCTGTGCCTGTGACCACAACCAATGCCGCTGCTTTGGGTTACAGCATGGTGGGCTTTGCCCAAACTGCTATCACATCTAGCTATTACGGTTGGATTGGCATTAATGGTATTTTGAAAGTTAACTTGCTAGTTGCTTGCCAGCCTAAAGTGCCTTTGTACACAACCGCAACCGCTGGTAAGCTGGATGACGCTACTGTGTCAGCTGGCTATATTCAGGGCATCGTTGCCAACACTTCAGCTACGTCCGCATCCGCGCCGTTCTGTATTGTCAACAACGCTGGTCTGATGACTTCCAACCCAGTCTAAAGTTGGTGGCCTCCTCCTCACGAGGGAGGGGGCTTTTTAATGGCATTTGTTCCCCTTAAAATTATTGGTAAATGTGTCGCAGATGATGAGACATTGTTTGCCAACATGGACGCAGCAATAGCGCGGGGCTACCCGCAGATCACCAAAGCAGAAAATGCTAAAGAGGGCATGATTGCGTTGGTAGCATCAGGGCCAAGCGTGTCGGGGCAAATAGATACCATTAAAAAGATGCAAGCGGATGGCGTAAAAATTGTTGCCATCAAAGACGCACATGATTGGCTAATTAGCCAAGGATTGATTCCAAACGATGCTTTGGCAATTGACCCACAAGAACACCGCTGGAACTGCTTTAAAACGCCACACAAGGGCGTTGAATACATGATTGCAAGCCAATGCCATCAGTCGATGTTTGATCACCTTAAAGATCATAAAATTACAATTTGGCATCCTTACATAACCAAAGGCCAAAACCGCCCCAAAAACTCAATGCTGATTGGTGGTGGCACAACCTCAGGGCTTAGAGCCATTTCCCTATATTACGTTTTGGGCTATCGTCACTTTGCTTTATTTGGGTTTGATTCTTGCAATGATGGCGACAAACTTAGGGTTAACGGCGACCATATTAAAGATAGCGATAATTTAAACGAGGTCAGAATTGAGGAAAATGGCGAAACGTTTTATTGCAATGCGTCTATGGCTTTGCAGGCCGAACACTTCCAAACGTACTATGACTATCTGCCTGATGCAAGGTTTTACCCATTTGGTCATGGTCTGATTCAAGCAATTATTAAGAAGCGCGAGGAAAATGCGGTAGAGCTTCAAGCGCTAATTGACTCAAGCAAGCAACCCAATGGGCGTACATCGTTCATTCATTGGGGCAACAAGAATGCGGCAAGCTGGCGCTACAGGGCGCATATTCCATCGCAAGATTGGGCCAGCCTAAACGACCACAGCGCTGACACGTTGATATTTGCTAAACCGCAAGCCAATGAATTAATGGACATGGCAAGAGCTAAAGCCCGAGGCGCTTGGGTAGTGGTGGACTTTTGTGACGATCATTTTGATTGGCCTCACTATCAAGAGGCGCTGCGGCTGGCTGATGCGGTAACTTGCAACACCGCAGAAATGGCTAAAAAGATTAAAGAGCTAGGGCGGGATGCTACTGTCATTGCCGACCCTTATGAGTTTCCCGAGATGCCACCGCATTACGCTGGGACAAATTTGCTGTGGTTTGGGCATCACGTCAACCGTGATAGCTTGCAGCGCATACTGCCTGACCTCAAGGGTTATCCCTTGCGGGTGGTGTCAAACTTTGAGGGGGCGATTCCTTGGTCGAAAGAAACCATGTTGGAAGAATTTGCCCGAGCCGATATAGTGGTGATCCCTACCACGGCTTCTTACAAAAGCGCAAACAGGGCAATTGAGGCAATTCGACAGGGTTGTTTTGTGGTTGCAGAGCCGCATCCAGCCTTAGAGGGTTTCCCGATCTACATCGGCAACATCAAAGAGGGCATCGAATGGACAAAACAGCAGAACATGAACGAACTCATTTCCAAGGCGCAGAAATTCGTGAGGGAAGAATTCTCGCCTCAAATACTGATCGACAAATGGAAGAGCGCTACGAGACGGCCTACAACCTTGGATGCGGATCAAAGAAATGGGACGGTTGGATAAACGTAGATCTGCATTCTGATATTTCCGACATCAAATGCGACCTTAGAAAACTAGAAATTGCAAGCGATTCTGCTGATGCTGTAGCGGCAATTCACGTTCTAGAACACTTTTATGAGTGGGAAGTTTATGACCTACTGAGCGAGTGGAAGCGGGTTTTAAAGCCTGGCGGCAAGATGATTCTAGAGCTTCCCTGCATGGATAAGGTGTTTGCCTATGTCCATAACTGCGTGGTCAACAAAGAGCCTTTACAGCCCTTTATGACGCTAAATGCGTTGTATGGTGACCCCAAATATAAGTCTGAGGCCATGTGCCACCATTGGGGCTGGTTTCAAAATCCTTTGCGTGATATGTTGGAAACCGTGGGAATGCAGAACATCACGTTTTGCGAGCCTCGCTACCATTTCCCATTTAGAGACATGAGGGTTGAATGCTTAAAGGGGTCTTGAGTAACGCCGAGCGCCATGAGCAGATGGCAAAGTCAATGCACTTGCCCCTGCTTAAGAAAAAGGGCAAATTCAACGACCGGCGCATGACCATTGCTTGTTATGGGCCAAGCCTTGCAGACACTTGGAAACAGCTCAAACGCCCAATAATGACCGTTTCAGGGGCGCATGATTACTTGGTGGAGAGGGGTGTTATTCCTGACTTTCATGTGGACTGCGATCCAAGACCGCATAAGGCTGAAATGTTAAGAAAGCCGCAGAAAGACACTAAGTATCTAATGGCCTCGGTTTGCCACCCAAACTTTTGGGAGACTCTTAAAGGGAAAAATGTTAAGGTATGGCATTTGGTAAATGGAGATGATTTCGAGACGGTGGCATGGGTAGCCCAGCACCACCCCGAGGGCATGGAAAGCCTGATTGGTGGCGGTTCAAGTGTAGGCATGAGGGCAATGAATGTTTCGGCAGCCTTAGGGTTTCGCCGGTTTGACATTCATGGCATGGATTGTTCATTCACAAATAACCGCCACGCGGGTGCTCATACTGGCAAAGATCAGATTAAAATCATGGTCAGAGTTGGTTTGAGAACTTTCCAAACAACACAGCAGATGCTCCAAGCGGCGATTGAAATGGAAAAATTCATTGAAACGCAGGATGCTGAAGTGGTGTTTTACGGCGATGGTCTTATGCAGGAAACTGCTTTCAAACTCAAGGAATTAATATGAAAAACGAAGTGGCAGGCTGGACAAACGAGAGCTTCATGGAAGATAACCGTGGCAAAATGGCGGTGTTTTTTCATGCTGTACAGGTGCGTAATAACTTTAAATCAGACGCAGAAAAGCGCCCAATTTTTGAAGAACGCATTTTTATCAAGAAGTTAGTGCCAGGCGACTCGACCTTGGTTGTTGACCGCCCTATGCGTGAGCAAGACATGGAAGATTACCCCATTGAGTGGGCAAGATACGAGCAGAAGAAAGAACAAAAAGTAGCTGGCACACCCATAGACGCATGGATGGCAATTTCAGAAACACAAAAAGCAGAGTTCAAAGCGCTTAACATTTTTACCATTGACCAGTTTGCCAATTTGCCTGATGTGGCTGGCGACAAGATTATGGGTTTTAACGACTTGAGATCAAAGGCTCGGGCTTTCATCATGGCGGCTCAAGATTCGCAGATGATGGACAAGATTCGCGCTGAGATGGATAAAAAAATGGAAGCTCAAGAGGCTGAATTGGCTGAGCTTCGTGCGATGATCTACAAAAAAGCCGGAAGACCTAAAAAAGAAACCGTAGAGGAATGATATGAGCTACACATTACTGCAGCTGGTTGATCAAATGTCCGCAGAGCTGGGCTTAACTCAGCCACCGTCAGTAATTGGCTCATCTAACAATCAGACTATCCAAATTCTTGCTTTAGCTAACCGGCTAGGCAGGGATTTGGTCAGGGACTTTGAATGGCAGCGTTTGGTGCAAGCGTATATTTGGCAGACCCAAACCGCTGTAAGCACAACAGGCAACATAACGGCAAACTCTAAAGTAATCACTAACATACCAAGCACAGCGGCTTTGCAAGTTGGCAACGTGGTTACAGGCACAGGGCAAGCGCCTTATGCTGAGATTTTGACCATTGATAGCTCAACACAGGTAACGCTAAACACGCCTGTAACCACCTCGACTGCCTCGGTTTCAATGACGTTTGCCAAACAGGACTATGACTTGCCCGACGGCTATGACCGCATGATTTCGGACACCAATTGGGACAGGACAGACCATTGGCGCAACCTTGGAACTAAGTCATCTCAGGATTGGCAATTCTTACAGGGCGGCATTATCTCTATTGGCCCACGCGAGCGCTATCGGATATACAACAACAAGTTTAGGATTTTCCAAGCTTTGACCACGGTTTATAACTTCTCTTTTGAGTATGTTTCTAACTACTGGATTTGCGCGGCTGGCTCAGATCAAGGCTCAAAGTCAACATATACAGCGGACACAGACACATCAATTTTCCCTGATGACCTGATGCTGGCTGGCTTAAAGTTTTACTTCTTAAAAGCTAAGAAACTTGATTTCACCGTTGAATTGGGTGAATTCACAAGATCGCTTTCGTACTGCAAAGCGCAGGATGTACCGGTCTCAGCAATGTCACTTGCCCCTGTTGGCATGAATCAGCTTGTTGGGCCTTGGAGTGTGCAAGACGGCAATTGGCCTAGTGTTTAAGGAGATCACATGAAATTAGATGGACTTTATGCAAACATCCACGCCAAGCGCGAGCGCATCAAGGCTGGATCAGGCGAGAAGATGAACAAAGTGGGGTCTAAAAATGCACCCACAGCGGCTGACTTTAAACAAGCTGCTAAGACTGCAAAGCCTGAGAAGAAGAAATGACAGCGGCTTGGCAACGCAAAGAGGGTAAGAATCCTGAGGGCGGTCTAAACGCCAAGGGCAGAGCCTCGGCAAAGGCAGAGGGCATGGATTTAAAGCCGCCTGTGAAATCAGGAGACAACCCACGCCGAGCATCATTTTTAGCGCGGATGGGCAATATGCCTGGCCCGATGGAAAAGAACGGCGAGCCAACCCGACTAGCGTTGTCGTTAAAGGCTTGGGGGGCTAGTTCAAAAGAAGACGCTAGGGCTAAATCCAAAGCCATATCACGCAGAAACAAAGACTAATGTTAAATTCATTTGCCCGAATCCCGCGCCAGCAAGCATCTCAGACGGTTACTGTTGCCGCGCCCATTGGTGGGTGGAATGCTCGGGATGCATTGGGGGCAATGGACCCGCTAGACGCTGTGACGTTGCAAAACTTTTGGCCTGGCACTAACTCGGTCATCCTGCGAAACGGCTACACCAAACACGCCACAGGCTTGCCAGCTCAAGTACAAACGCTGATGGCGTACAGCTCCGGAACTTCAAACAAGTTATTTGCTGTTTCTGATGGCAAGATTTACGATGCCACCAATACTGGCGCTGTTGGAGCTGCGGCTGTAAGTGGTCTTACAAACTCAAAATTTCAGTATGTAAACATTACCACGCCAGGCGGCTCTTACCTGATGGCGGTTAACGGCGCAGATAAATTACGCACCTTTGATGGCACAAATTGGCACGCCGATGGCGATGGATCGCCTTATGACATTAGCAATGTGGATACGGCAACGGTTTCAAACATAACCCTGTTTAAAAACCGCATTTGGCTTACAACTTCTAACACCTTAAAAGCTTGGTATTTGCCTGTTAACTCTATTGGCGGTGCGGCGGTTGCGTTAGACATGACCAGTGTTTTTCAGCTTGGCGGCTACATCATGGCGGGGATGACTTGGACGCTAGACGCGGGTTATGGTGTTGATGATTACTTGGTGTTTATCACAAGCAATGGCGAGGCTCTTGTTTGGCGCTTAACAGACCCAACCACACCAACAGGGATTTCACAGATTGGACTTTATAAAGTTGGAGCACCTATTGGTAGGCGCTGCTATACAAAGTTTGGCGGGGACTTGCTGATCATTACTCAAGATGGCGTAGTGCCTATGAGTGGGGCATTGCAAAGCTCTAGGCTTGATCCAAGGGTATCTATTACCAACAAAATTCAATATGCCATGAGTTCGGCAATATCGGCGTATGGCGGTAATTTTGGGTGGTCTTTGCTGTATTACCCAAAAGAAAATCAATTGATCTTAAATGTGCCTTATGACGAAGGTGAGCAACAGCAATTTGTGATGAACAACATCACCAAAAGCTGGTGTAACTTTACAGGCTGGTATGCCAATTGTTGGGAATTGCACATAGATGACCCTTACTTTGGTGGGGATGGCTATGTGGGCTTGGCTTGGAATGGCAACACAGATGACACCGCCGACATTGCTGGATTTGGGCTACAGAGCTTCCAATCCTATGGCACAGCCTTGCAAAAGCAATGCAAGATGATTCGCTACCACCTCCAATCAAATGGTTCACCATCTGTCTTTGGAAACGTGAACGTGGATTACAACTTAGCAGATGAATCGGCACAGCTTAACTTTTCACCTAGTAGTTATGGGATATGGGGAGTAGGGTTGTGGGATTCTGCTATTTGGGGATCGGGCTTAGTGCCTAGCGCTGATTGGCAGGGGGTCACAAATATTGGATATACGTTTGCCCCGCTGATCAAAACTGCTACGCAGGGCATACAATTGCAATGGGTCGCTACCGATCTAGTGTTTGAGGCTGGTGGCGTTTTGTAAAGGATAAAATTATGGGTTTTTTAACTGAATTAAGAGAAACAGTTTTTGGTAAACCACCGGCCCCACCAGCAGCGCCCGATTATGCGGGTGCGGCAGTAGCTCAAGGTGCGGCTAACGTAGAAACCGCAAGGGCATCTGCAAAATTATCTAACCCCAATATTTACAGTCCTTATGGGACTCAATTAGTTAGTTATGAGGGGGATGTGCCTACTATTAGGCAAACCCTTACGCCTGAGGCACAAAAAACTTTAGAGGCACAACAGGCTTTACAAGGTAATTTGGCTCGATTGGGCGGCACAGCTTATACAAATGCTTTTGGTACATTATCTACACCATTTTCGTTTGGTGGACAAGTACAAACTCAATTTAATCAAGGTAATGCACTACAAAATGCACCTAGCGCTGGACAGTATGGGCTTGCCCAAGGTGGGCCAAATGCCCCTACTTTAAATTCCCAATTGGATTTAAGCAATATTGCCAAGATGCCTGTAAACGCAGGCACAACGGCACAAGAGGCCATCATGCGGCGCTTAGAGCCATCTTTGGCAAGACAACGCACAAGCACAGAAACACAATTGATTAACCAAGGGTTGCGGCCTGGCACAGAAGCTTATGACAACGCCGCCCGAATTCTTGGCGAACAAGAAAACGATCTTAGAAGCCAAGCGGCATTGCAAGGATTGAACTTGGATATTGGTGCAAACCAACAAGGTTTCAGCCAAGCTTTGCAAGGTGGTCAGTATGCTAATGCGGCTGATTTGGCGCAATTTGGCGCAGCTCAACAAGCACAGCAAGCTCAAAATCAAGCTATTGCTCAAAATTATGGTCAGGGCATGACTGCAGCTCAAGCGCAAAACGCTACTGAGGCACAAAGATATAACCAAGCTATGCAAGCGGCTCAGTTTGGCAATACTGCCCAACAGCAAGCATTAGCGCAAGCGCTTACACAACGTCAATTGCCATTGAATGAAATTAATGCGTTGATGTCAGGATCGCAGATTCAGAATCCGCAATTTGGTGCTTACCAAGGTCAAACGATTACGCCAGCACCAATTGCCAATGCCGCAGCTCAACAAGGCGCATATAACCAAAATTTGTATAACCAGCAAGTTGGTACATATAACACCAACGTTGAGGGTTTGTATAACTTGGGCGGTGCAACGGCTCGGGCTTCTGACATTCGCTTGAAATCAAACATTAAACGCCTTGGAACGCATAAATCGGGTCTTGGCATATATGAATACGATATTTTTGGGCGACATGAAGTTGGCGTAATGGCTCAAGAGGCATTGGTATTAAGACCTGATGTTGTCTTGCATCACCCCGCTGGGTTCTTGATGGTTGACTACGGGAGACTTTGATGCCTGACATTAACCTAAACCCTTACACCGCTGAAAGCGAAGCTATTGCAAGGCGCTTGCGGATGGCAGAAATGCTTGCACAACAGTCTATGCAACCGATGGCGTTACCCCAACAGCCAGGCGTAAGGGTTAGTCACGCCTCAGGTCTTGCCAAAATGCTTGATGCTTATACAGCAGGCAAAGAAACAAGAGCTGCAAAAGAAGAACAAAAAGCCTTGTCTGAAAAATACCAAGGCGACATTACAAACGACTTCCAAGCCATGATTCGCGCTTTGCAAGCGCCAGCACAAGCCGGTCAGCCTGCTATTGAGCCAACATTCCAAGAGGGTCAAAGCACTATCACTCAAGGCGGTCAAGCAACTATTCCTGCAAGACCAGCGGGTTATCTGCCTGCCGAGGGTTTATCGGGCATTAAGACAGAGCCTGTGCGTCAAGCGTACATGGCGCAATTGTTGGCACAAGCCGCGCCTAAAGCGCCAATTAAAGCCAGCGCAGGGGATGTTTTCTTAGACCCAAGAACATTAAAACCATTGTCAACTATTCCCGAAAAACCAAGCTGGGAAAAATACAGTAAGTTTGATCCTAATGGTCAAGAAATCACTGGATTGATTAATAAAAACGCCCCCGCGCCTTTGGATACATTTGTTGAGGGCGCTAGAAAGCCTGAGGATTTGGTTTCTGTTGAAACCACCAATGACCAAGGCCAACCGGTTACACGCTATTTTAAAAAGAGCGATCCATTGTTGGCTGCTGGTGTACCCAAACCTTTGGTGGGCATTTTGGGTGATTTGCAAGTTGCTGGCGCTTTGCCAAAAAATTGGAAAGATAACCCCGCCATTGTGGACTTGGTCAACACTTCATTGGTTAACAAAGCGGGTGGCATTACACCTAAAAATGTCTTTGACTTTAAGGTGGCCTTGGCTGATCTTAATATTAAAAAAGCAACATTGGCTGATCAAGGTATTAGCGCAAATGTGGCAATACCCACCGCGCCCACACCTACTACTGGCGTTTTAGGTGCTATACAAAACCAACCTGTTTCGCAGCCTGCTATCCCAACAGCACAAGCCGCCCCTATTGGAGCGCCGCCTGTTGTTGCCCCTGCTGTGCAGCCAAGAGGTCGCGCATACACGCCTTTAAATGCCCCAAAAGCGCCCGCTGTTGCTCCTGCGCCCGCGCCTGCGCCCGCAGAAATACAAGACGTATCAGGCTTAAGCCCGCGGGATCAGCGTGAGGTTGCAAAACAAAAACTTATGTCTGCCAACAAAGACATGACTGAGGGTCAAAGCAATGCGGCTTTGTTTGGTGGTTCAATGGCACAAGCTAATACCACTATGAGAGAGCTTGAAAAAGCTGGAACAGTTAAAAATGCGGTTATTCCTGCAATGATGCAAAGCTTGGTTGGTTTAGTGCCTTTGGGCGTTGGCGAAAAGGTTGCAGATCAAATTGAATCTATTGCTAGGACTGACCCCACAAGTTTGGTTGGCCCTAACGCAGATCAGCAACGCCTTGCACAAGCTCAAATTGCCTTTGCCACGGCATGGTTGCGTAAAACCTCGGGTGCATCGTTTGGCGCTTCAGAGGTGTCAAACACCATTAAAGAGTTTTTCCCCATGATTGGCGAGGGCGACAAAGTAATTAAACAAAAAACAGAAGCCCGAGAGCGAGCCATTGACGGCATGAGACTTGGAACTACAAAAGAGGGTCAAGCCTATATTGACAAATATATGGGCGGTCAACCTAAAGCCCCAATGGGTGGCGGTACTGATCCTTTAGGCTTGCGGAGAAAGTAATGGCAACCTTAGTTGAATTTCGTGCTCAAAACCCCGAATACAACGATATGCCTGATCTTGCATTGGCAGATGCCTTGCATAGCAAATATTATGCGGACATTCCAAGAGGTAAATTCTTTGAGCAATTGGGCGTAAGCAGCGCACAGATACCTGGCGCAGAACGTAGCACAACCTTACCGCCTACCCCTGTTTCTATGCAAGACCGAATCATGGGGGCAATTGAAACCCCTGCGATCATTGCAGGCCAAGTTGGTCAAATGGTAGCTACGCCCTTGGCTAAGATGTTTGGCGAGGCGTATGGCGGTTATGGAACGCCACAAGGCAAAGAAATGGGGCAAAAAGCCGCCCAAGTCACTAGCCAACAGTTTTATCAGCCACGCACAGAAACAGGCCCTGACATTGTTAACGCAATGGGCAAAGTTTTAAGCGCTTTGCCGCCCACATTGGGATCTACTGGAGCTATGTTAAGCGCTGTAACGCCTGCCGCAGTTGGGCAAGTTAGGGGCATGGTTGCACCTATTGCATCAAGCACACAGCAACGTATGGCGGCGCTTTTACAGCCTAAAAATCCTCAAATGACGGGTATGGGTGCGGCATCTACAGATCAAGCTTTAATTCGCCAAGAAAGAGCCTTACAACAGGGTATTCCTTTAACCAAGGGCGAGCAGTTACAAGATTTTGGGCTTTTGAAGCGCGAATCTGATTTACCTAAGGAAAACCCTGACTTAGCCAAAGCGCTGACCGAGTTTAAGCAGCGTCAAAAACAAGATATTTTGAAGCGCTTTGAGCAATTGGCAGATCAAACTGGCGCTGAGTATGCAGACCCCACCGCCTATCGCAAGATTGGTTCTTTGGTGGATACACAGATTGTTAAGCAGTTTGATGCCAAAAAACTTAAAGTGGATGAAGCTTATCAAGCGGCTAGAGATGCTGGCGAAACTAAACAAGTGGTAGACACCGCGCCTTTAGAGCAATGGCTGGCTAACAATGCGCCTGAGGCTATTTCTGTGCCTGAGATCAATTCAATCAAAGCCAAGCTAGAAGCATTGAAAACGACTACAAATGGGCAAGTAACCATTGATGACGTTGAAAATCTGTATAAGGCTGCGGGTCAGTTAGGCGAGCCTGGCAAGCCATCGGGCGTGTTTATGCGTCAAGTCAAAAACGTAATTAACGACATGACTGAGGGCGCAGGCGGGGATATGTACCGCGCCGCAAGAACGCAACGCAAAGAGCTGGCTAACGAGTTTGAGAATACCTACCGCGTGGCTAAATTGCTTGGCACTAAAGGCGGCTATACAGACCGCGCTGTGGCGCTGGATGATGTTTTCTCCCATGTGGTGCTTGATGGCAGTTTGGAAGAAATGCGTACAGTCACCAAGCTGCTGAAAAAGGGTGGCCCTGAGGGGCAACAGGCTTATGCAGAATTGCAAGGTCAAACTGTGCAATATTTGAAAGACCAGTTAACCAAGAATGCAAGCGGTGAGCTGTCGTTTGCCAAGCTTAAATCTGCCATTGACACGCTAGATCGTGAAGATAAGTTAACTTATATGTTTGGTAAAAAGGGGCGTGAAAACCTGATTGATTTGCGTGATACTGTGCAAGATGCTTTGGTCAAACCGCAAGGCGCTGTCAATTACTCCAATACTGGAAGTGTGGTTATGCGCGGCTTGGATCAGTTAGCGGCTATTCGTTTCCCATTGGCAAAAACTGCGGCTGACATAGCTAAGACACGAGAAATATCCAAACAAGTGCAAGAATCCACAAAATACAACGCATTAGTTGATGCTTTGAAAGGTACGAAATGAGTTACAACGGCAGCGGCACATTCCAAATAAACACCTCGGGGCAACCGGTAGTCGCGGGTACAGTCATATCCTCGACCGCCTTTAACGCCCTTACAGCGGACTTGGCGACAGGTCTGTCCACGGCTATCACAAAGGACGGTCAGACCACCACAACGGCTCGCATACCTTTTGCCGCTGGTATTAACTCAAGCTCTGCCACAGACTCCACAAGCACCGCTACAGGCTCAATAATTACCTCAGGCGGGGTAGGTATAGCCAAGGCGCTTTATGTCGGCACAACGGCTAACGTAGCTGGTGCTGTGACTTTGCAAAGCACACTAGGCGTTACTGGCGTTGCTACATTTAGCGCTGCGCCCATTTACTCAAGCTTGACCGCCTCAAGTGCTGTTGCAACAGACGCATCTAAAGCATTGGTAAGCGTTACAAACACAGGCACAGGCAACAACGTGCTAGCGACCAGCCCGACATTAGTGACTCCTGTTTTAGGGGCGGCATCTGCAACGTCAGTTACTTTTAACGCTGGCGCAGTAGGTACGCCATCAATTACCACAACAGGCGACACAAACACAGGTATCTTCTTCCCTGCCGCTGACACCATTGCTTTCTCTGAGGGTGGTGCGGAGGCTATGCGGATTGATAGTTCGGGTAATGTGGGCATTGGTACTGCTTCGCCATCAAGTCTTGGAAAGTTTGTTGTTTTGACAGCGCAAGCTGATACAACAGACATGGCTGTTTTTCAAAGAACAGGAGTGAGTACATTTCGCATAAGAGCGCCAAGTTCCGCTCTTGCAACAGTTGGAACTCAGTTTGCTGATGCTCTTGCATTTGAAACTAATGCCACAGAACGTATGCGTATTTCGTCCGCTGGTGACGTGGGGATTGGTACGAGTTCGCCAGCGGCAAAGCTTCAAGTAGCTGCACTGCAAACATCTTATTCAAATGACCTTGCACAATTAATAATAAGTGGAACAGACACAAATCAAAGATTGTTACTTGGATATAACACCTCTACTGACAAAGCATTTATTCAAGCAACTAAGGTAGGCACTGCATATCAGGATTTATTTGTACAACCTAATGGTGGTAGCTTTACTGTTGGCACAACAGACACAACGCTGTATAACAACACCTCTGGTAATGGTGTTTGTTATCGTGTTAACTCAAGTTTTGATGTTGCCACATCGGGTGATAATTGTGTAATTTTAAACAGGATGACAAGCACAGGACAAATTCAAGAATTTCGTTATGCTGGTGCTGCTGTTGGTAATATTTCTACAAATGGCGTGACAATAACTTTTAGTGGGGCTGCTTTATCTGATTCACGTTGGAAACAAAATGTATCTCCTATTGAAAATGCTTTGTCTTCAATTATGGAAGTTGATTTTGTTTCTTTTGAATTTAAAGACAGCGGAAATTCAAGTGCTGGTGTTACTGCCCAACAACTACAAGCCATACCATCTTTATCAAAATATGTTAATAATGGTCTAAGTGATGAAGACTATAAGACTGTTGATTACAACGCTCTAATTGGTTTTCTTGGTAAATCCATCCAAGAGTTAAAAGCATTGGTAGACACCCAAGCTAGCACCATCCAATCCCTGACAGCACGAATCACGGCACTGGAGGCAAAATGATTACTTGGAACATATCCCAACTTGACCGCAACATTTCTGATGGCTTTGTAACGACAGTGCATTACAGCGTAAGCAAAGTAGATGGTGAATTTTCTGCATCTGTTTATGGAACTATTAACTTTCCAGCAGATACACCTGAGACCCCTTACGCATCTCTGACCAAGGCTCAAGTGATTGAGTGGGTAAAAGACAAGCTAGGCGAGGAAGTTGTTGAGGCTGCATTAGTTTCTCAGCTTGCTGCAAAGCAAAACCCAACAACAGCAACAGGAGTGCCGTGGTGAGCGATTTAGAAAAAGATTTTGCTGTGCATGAGGCTATATGCGCCCAAAGGTATGAGGCCATTGAAAAGTCTTTTATTAGTGGCGACAAGCGCATGACCCGCATTGAATACCTTTTGTATGCTGTGATGGTGGTGGTGTTGTTTGGGCCAGGCGTGGCGGCAGAATTCATCAAAAAACTATTGGGGCTGTAAATTGATCCTCTCAGCATTCTCTTTGCCGCCAATGCCTGTGTCGCCGCTATTAAGCAAGGATGCAAGCTGTACAAAGACGCTAAAACGTCTTTCATGGAGGTCAAGAAGACTGTTGATGAGGTTGTCTCGGATGCCAAGGCAGTCAGAAGTTTTTGGCAAAAGCTCTTTGGATCAGCGCCCACCGCAAGCCCCAAGCCTGTGGCGAAAAAGAAGGAAGCCTACGTTGCCGTTGACGAAACCCAAGTCATGGCAGACATCGTTACTCAGCTTTCCAACTTTTTCAAACTACAAGAGCAGCTTGCTGAACACATAAGGGAAGAGGAAGAAAAGAGCAAAACAGTCTACGACCCTGACGCTAACTTGATGGAAGCTGCCCTAAAACGGGTAATGGCTCAAGATCAAATGGCGGCGTTGGAGGTGGAGATAAGAGAGGCGATGGTGTACGGTGCTCCGAAAGAGATGGGGGCTTTGTATTCCAAGGTCTTTGAGATGCGGGATGTCATCAAGGTAGAGCAGGACAAAGCAAGGAAGAAACGGGATGATGAGTCATGGCAACGCAAGGAGGAAGAAAGGCTTCTAAGGGAAAGGCAGGCGTATCTGTTGGCGACTATCCTATTCCTCCTATATATGTGGTTGCTCCTCGCCCTCTTGTACAGGATTGGGAG